>JYMV01025757.1_pt1 | contig 296224 bp, 268 predicted proteins | sample 338911 | NCBI WGS metagenome assembly JYMV01 (sample SAMN03354496, study PRJNA234377) | hydrothermal vent metagenome | biome: Deep sea; feature: Hydrothermal plumes at the Eastern Lau Spreading Center, Western Pacific Ocean; material: Seawater | place: Tonga | collected 2009 | depth 2000 m m
CTGGAGGCCTGTCTAATATTGACATCAGCGAATTCGGTAGCTTTGGAAGTTCGGGGAGTAACCTCTATAACTTTGCCGTACCTTCAGTAGCACAAAATGCGATTACGATTCGCGCCGGTAACGTTGATGGAACTTCGTTTCTGGGTGATGATCTGGTTGGTGGCGGTGTAGAAAGATTATTTTATATTGCTGCTGGAACTGTTACGCAACCATCGACGCCAACAACAGAACCATCCACGCCAACAACGGGACAGCCTGCTCCGGACGCTGTGACTTTAACTATCACTGACAATTCCGATGGAAACAATGATCCAACTGATGCGGGGAGTACCGACCTAAAGGCACGCGTCGGTGATGCCATTATTGCCTTAGGAGCGGGATTTGATGCTAATGAGCAGGTGACTCTTCAACTTGGCACCCAGTCTTCTACTACACCGACAACTGGTGCTGGAAGTTTTGTCACGGTGTTTGTCATCAGTCCTCAGAATGAAGGGCTGAAAACACTCACGGCTACAGGTAGCTCTTCAGGTAAAAGTAAATCAACGGCTTTTACTATCCTTCCAGATCTGGGAGAACCCAGTTTCACCATTACAGACAACTCAGACCGGAATGGTGACAATACCGACGCGGAAAGTATCGATAAAACTGCTAGCCTTGGCGATACAGTTACAATCTCAGGCAGCGGATATGGTACTAATGAACAGTTGCGTATTGAATTTGGAGAACAAATCATTACCGCGAATACTTCCGCCACAGCTACATTTGAAACGACTTTCATTGCGGCCATGTCATTGGACAAACATCAACTAAGGAAGTGTCTGATACTTTTACCCTTAAACCTGTAGCAGGCCAACCAACTTTAGTAATCACTGATAATTCTGATGGAAATGATGATGCCACCGATCTTGACAGTTCGGATAAAGAGGCAAAAATTGGAGATATTGTCACCCTTCGTGGCACTAACTTCGGCCCGAATGAAGAGATAGGGATTGATTTTGGCAGTCAATCCATTTTTGCTAATGCCTCAAGGGAAGGAGAATTTGTCGCGACTTTCGTCATTTTAAAGCAAATGGGTGGAACCAAATCGATCCTAGTTAAGGGTAAGACTTCCCAAAAAAGTAAGTTTGATCGATTCACTATTAAACCGCAAATCACAGCTTTTAGCCCAACAATTGGCGATATAGGCCAAAAAGTTACGCTTCAAGGAGATGGTTTCAGCGCCAGTTCACAACTAACAGTTCGGTTTGGTGACAGCGAAACGAGTCTGATGACTTTAAGAAATCTGAATGTTCAATCTGCCACAGAGGGGACTTTCTCCTTTGAATTTTCAATACCAATTGGACCGTACATTATTGCCCCTGATGCGGAGAGACGAATTAATTCATTTATCCGGATTAATGATGCTGCTAATTTGACTACGGGAACAGTCAGTTTTGTTAAAATCAACATGCAGACTGCCAGTTTGGAGATGCAACCGACACAAGTTAACAATGGTGAGCGCATAACGGTCATCGGCTTGGCGGTTACTGATAATGGTGCGCCACTTGCTAATACCAACCTTGGATTTTTATTAATTCAGTTGCCTAACGGAACAGAAAACACAGTAACCGTTCAAGATTATCAGTTGAAGATCGAAATCGACGAAAATAATGCACCAGTTGGTCGTGTTGAAACCAATAACAGCATAAAAACGGACGCCATTGGCCGAATCAAGGCAAGTTTCTTAGTGCCAACTATCTCTGGTGGTAAGGCAACACTACGTTTTACCTCCGTTGGTAACCTGCAAACTGAGTTTGATATAGTGCCTAAAGTTGTAGTTCCTGTTACAGGAGTTAGGCCAGGTGATTCTGTGGCTATAATCGGCCTTGGCTACCAAGCAAATGACATCATATCTGCAAGGATTACCGGTGGGGCTATTTTACGAACAACTCCTATGACGGTTAAGACTGATGCCAATGGAACCTTCAATGCGGTCTTTGCAGTACCAGAAGATCTACCCGGAGGAACTTTCAAGATTGTTGTCACAGACAGCGCAAACAGTGACCCTAATTCAACCCCAACAATACAAGCTGAACTAACAATCTTAGGGTCTATAGATCAACCGGCTGCCAATAGCCAGTTCAAACCTGGTGAACCCATTACACTTATAGGAAAAGGCTTAGGCGCAGATGAAACGTTATCTGTGACAATTGGCGGGGTATCTATGAGTCTTGAAGGCGAGGTTAAAAGTACGGCAACGGGCAATTTTGAACTGACAATTACAACGCCCCCATTAGCACAGGGCAGACGGGTCATCAGGGTAGACGGTCAAAAGAGCGCGGCAGAAACCGAAATTACTATCGTTCCCGGAGATTTGATTGTTAATCCCTCCGAAGGTAGTGTTGGAACAGCTATCCTTATCGAAGGTTCAGGTTACCCTGCCTATGCTTCGGTTCAGATTGACCTTGGATTTTCGGAAGATATTACATATGGTAATGTTGATGCAAATGGAAATCTTAACGCCAAGTACCTGATTAAGAAACCACTCCTGCCAGGTGACAAGACACTTTCGATTCAAGTCGGTGGAAAAACCTATTTCAGGCCATTTGCCTATGTGCTAGATAATATTGGCCCAGCAATTTTGACGGCTAGTCATGACGGCGGTGATGACGTCATTACCGGAGCTGAAATAGGCAAATCTGTGACAATTAAAGTTATTCAGCGGGACGCTTTCGATATTGCGGCTCGTGGTACATACCGGATAGGTGGAGATGCTATCAACCCACCACTGGGCGAAGGTGAACTTTATAATAACGGAAAGAACAACGACGAACAAGCAAACGACACAACCTGGGCATTCCAATATGAGATTACTTCTGACCAGATAACCAAAGCTGAAGGTCTGGCAGCCGCTGTTCCGATAACAGTTATTCTCTTTGATGCAAATGGAAACACAACGGAAACAACGACCAGCACGCCAATTCAGATCGATACTGAAGCAGAAATCCTTTCGATTACTGCTTCAGTTCTGCAGGCATCGGATGGTAAGACTAAGATCATCAGAGAGACGGGCACATTGAATATCGGTGATACGTTCAAAATGTTGGTCGTCTCTGAAGCTAACGCCAGTGGGACATTTCAGATTGTAGGGATAACGGGAACATTGCCGCTTTCCCGTGGCAACTTCGAAACTCAATACGTTGGCGAGTATATGATTCGTGGTGGTGATCTGGGTGTCAATGCAGAAATTCGCATCGAGATGACAGATGTAAACGGTAATGTCACTTCACGAGAAGCAAAAGCAAACATTACGATTGAATCCGCTGCTATTTTTCACCGTGTTATAGTATCCCCCTTAGAACTGCAAAGCGGTGATCGTTTCACTATCGAATACACCACCAACATCCAGAGCAGGCCAATGCTATTTATCTCAGACTCTGTACAAGATGAACCATCATACGAGCCGAAATGGTCTGAATTATTCTTGATTAATATCTCCGAAATCGACCCTGGAGCAGATGAGATTGAAAAATTTGGCAGTGATCTAACAGAATCAAGAATAAGGAGGTACCTCGCTTTTGCCAGAATACCAACGCAAATTAAACTTAGTGGCAGGCAGCACCTGATCCGGATAGAAGTTACTGACATGCAGGGAAAAACAACTGTGAAGGATCTTCCTGTCGAGTTTCAGAGACCTCCTCAATTTAATTTAGAAGTACCAGCAGGTGTTGGAATGATTCATATTCCATTGTCCGTTGAGTTGATTAATGGGAAAGAAACTCAGATCGAAACAGTTGGGGATGTTTATGATGCGCTCGGCGGTCAGACCAACGTAAGCTTACTGATTACCTTCGATACGGAAAAACGTACCTGGCGCAGTTATCTTGGAGACCAAAGTCGAAATACCAGTGCCGATAAGCCGGTTGCTGAAGATACCGGTATAATTACGGTGATGAAACGTCGCATGGTATTACCAATTAGTGGAAGTGAATTGGGCAATCAAGGACGAAGTCAAATTCAGCTTCGTCGAGGGTTGAACTTAATTGGTGTCCCTCTACAGACGAGTCAAGTTTCTGTGGTTAGTGATTTACTAAAACTGCCTGGAATGCGTAATAACGCCACCTCAATTATTGTGGCTACAGACGGTGAATTCAAGGTTGTCACCCAACAGGGAGATGATGGTGATGTTCAGGTAACTGGAGGCAAATCCTTTATTGTGGCCGCACTTGATGACGGGCAAGCCGAAATTATCGGTTCGGCCTGGACGATGAGTCCAGTCGAACTTGAAGCAATAATGACAAGATCCGCAAAGTCACTTGGTGCCTCGCCATCTATTCAAATCACAAACCACACTCCTGTCTTCTCAGTCAACGGACAGGTTAAGGATCAAAATGAGGCACTCTTTGAGGAAGATCTCTTCATCACCATCCACAATCGAACAACAGATACGATGCTGACTTCAGAATCAAGCGACTACCAAGTTACGTTCGTCGATATATTGCATCAACAAGCAGCCCAAATTGGTGATTTTTTAGAAGTGAGCGCTACAGTTAAAGACAATCATTATCGTATAAATCCAATCGAGTATCAGGTTACTGCAGCGGATGTTACGGGCAGTTTTGCGCAACTGCCAAATTTGATTGCCTATGAAATACCCCGACAAACGAAGTTGTTTGCCAACTATCCCAATCCATTCAATCCTGAAACGTGGATACCATATCAGCTCTCAAGCGATGGTGATATCAGCATTCAGATCCATGATGTGGATGGTCAGCTCGTGAGGTCAGTTGAACTGGGATACCACTTGGCTGGCATCTATGCTCATCGATCGAAAGCGGCCTACTGGGATGGACGAAATGACAATGGTGAAACCGTCGCCGGTGGCCTCTATTTCTACACACTGAAAATCGATGATTACTATATACAAACGCGAAAAATGATCATTGTCAAATAAGCCAATCCACAGAAATTTAAGTACGTTTTTTAGGGTTTTTTGTCGGCAAGATTCCCTCTGATAGACAAGAATTGAATTGGTCCTACGATCCTGGATTCCCTGAGGCATACGAATGCTCGGATCATATAGGAGCTTATTAGACCACTAAAGAAGGTCTGATAAATTAAGCATTAAGTGAGTGAAATAAAAGGGTGAGTCGATTTTAAAATTTGAGGAAGCATCTTCTGAACCCTTGAACACAAATCGACAACACGATCTCAAGTTTGCTAAGCATCAGTTGTTAAGAAGCAGTTGAGACATCCAAACTGCTGACTGGGTGGTCGATGGCTCTTTCCCCAGAGGATCGTTGTTTTGCTCAGTTGGAGGTAGCAGTATTATGGAAACCGTCAATAAAGGGTTACTCCTGCCGGAGCAAAGTCCACCGGTCTGAGTATAAGTCTCTCCGTTGAACAAAGTGCCAACAAAACTTGGTTTTGAGTTGCACCATTTCTTCATGGGGAAATTATGGTTTGTACATGTTTGGTAGAAGCTTTGCTTATTTTTTCAAGTGGTTTTGGTACCTGTGATGAACTGGTGGAAGTTCTAACACTCGTCCAAACAGGGGGAAATGCAAATACTGAATACCGGAATAAAATTATCACGCAATGACAAGATGGGGAATGATCAGTCCTGAGGATCTAAATCTCTTCCAATTTGTTGAGACTCCGAGTGACACTGTGAACATATACAACAAAATATCAGAATGACAGGCGATTAATGATGGTTTTATCAGATCAAGACATTGTTAAGTATCTGGAAACAGGGAAAATCAAAATCTTTCCCCAACCAGACTTGACAGAACAACTGGGATCATGCTCAATTGATTTTAGACTCAGTAATGTCTTTCGGATTTTCGAGCACAGTAAACACCCTTCCATCGATTTACGTGCCGAATTCGATCTTGCCAACCTAATGCGGAAAGTTGTCATTTCAGAGGGAGAAGCATTTACGATCCAGCCAGGTGATTTTGTTCTGGCTGCCACGGTAGAAACCCTTGAAATTTCAGACGATATCATGGCACGTCTCGAGGGGCGAAGTAGTTTGGCTAGAATAGGTATTATTGTTCACAGTACAGCAGGGCTTTTCGACCCAGGTTGGGTTGGTACGGCAACGCTAGAACTTGGGAACTTGGGTAGGATGCCTGTGATGCTATATCCCGGTATGAGAATATGCGCGTTCACTTTTTCGAAATTATCTTCTCCATCTCGCGTGCCGTATAAGCAGAAACCTGGTAACAAATACGCCGGGCAGATAGAACCAGAAGCCAGTCGTTTTAGGCGGGACCAACAATAAAGATGCTCAAAACCAAAGAGATGCCCAAAACTACAGCATTTCGATGCGAATTAATTGACATAAAAATGATAATGATTATGGTTGTTTATAATGTTTTTTTGTGATATGCTTCAATAAAAATTCTGGCATACTGTTTTCCCTTTTATTAAAGTAGACAAATATGCCTAACTAGCTGAACCTATTTTAGAAAGGTAAAATCTCTATGACACCAAGTGACGTGATCACTTTAGCCAAAGAAAAAGACGTCAAGTTCATCGACTTAAAATTTACGGACCTTCCAGGCATGTGGCAACATTTCTCGATGCCTGTTCAAGAGTTAACCGAAGATTTATTCGAAGATGGTGCAGGTTTCGATGGATCCAGCATTCGTGGGTTCCAAGCAATCAACGAAAGTGACATGCTTTTGATGCCAGATCCATCTACAGCAATAATTGATCCGGCTTGTAAGATCCCTACACTGAGTCTAATTTGTAATATTGAAGATCCCATCACCAGAGAAAATTATACTAGGGACGTTCGTTATATCGCCCAAAAAGCTGAGAATTACCTCGTTTCGACAGGGATTGGAGATGTAAGTTACTGGGGGCCGGAAGCTGAATTTTTCCTATTCAGCGATGTAAAATACGGAGAATCTACAAATACCAGTTTTTATTCAGTAGACTCCATAGAAGCTACGTGGAATTCGGGAAAAGACGAAGGCCCCAACCTCGGTTATAAACTACGACCCAAAGAAGGCTATTTTCCTGTTCCACCCAGCGATCATTTTCAAGATCTGCGTTCTGAAATGGTTCTCAAATTACTTGATGCGGGTGTAGATATTGAGGTACACCATCACGAAGTTGCAACCGCTGGTCAAGCTGAAATTGATTTGAGATTCGACACAATGACGAGAGTTTGCGATAAATTGGCAATTTACAAGTATGTTATTAAAAACACGGCTCGTGAGCATGGTCTGACAGCGACCTTTATGCCAAAGCCGCTTTTCCAGGACAACGGTTCTGGCATGCACGTCCACCAGAGTATCTGGAAAGACGGAAAGAATATGATGTATTCCCCAGACACACTGTTGAGTGATACCGCAAGGCATTATGTTGGTGGATTATTGAAACATGCACGTGCATTGTGTGCGATAATCGCACCGACAACCAACTCTTACAAGCGTTTGGTACCAGGTTTTGAAGCTCCGGTCAATCTTGTTTATTCTGCTCGGAATAGGAGTGCGATCGTTCGTATTCCGACTTACTCCCAGAGCGAGAAAGCAAGACGTGTTGAGTTCCGAGCTCCAGACCCTGCTTGTAATGGATACCTTGCGATGAGCGCCATGTTAATGGCGGGGCTTGACGGTGTCCAAAACCAAATTGACCCAGGTGATCCAACTGATGTTGATCTCTACGAGCTTAGTGCTGATGAACTAGCTAACATTGGTTCAACACCAGGCTCGTTAGGTGAAGCTCTGGATGAATTGGAAAAAGATCATGAGTTCTTACTGAAAGGTGATGTTTTCACTCAGGATGTAATTGATACATGGATCGATTACAAGAGGGAGAACGAGGTTGAGGCCATTAACATGCGTCCGCATCCTTATGAATTCTTTTTGTACTATGATATCTAAAAGCAAATTAAACCGCAGCCTTGACCAAGGCTTCAGTTTTAAAACTCAAAATTCACGAGACAAACATGAAAAAATTGGAATGTATCATTCGCCCTTTTAAGCTTGAAGAAGTCAAGGAAGCTTTGACTGAGGTTGGCGTTCGAGGAATGACCATTTCTGAAGTGCGTGGTTTTGGTCGAAGTCGTGGACATACAGAACTCTATCGTGGTAGCGAATACACAATTGAATTTGTGCCGAAAATCAAGTTGGAAATTGTTGTGGGTGAAGACGACGTCGAGTCAGTTACTGAGGCTATACAACAGACAGCGGCAACAGGAAAAATTGGGGACGGGAAAATTTTTGTCCTTCCAGTTGATGAAACGCTTCGGATCCGTACTGGTGAAAAGGGACCTGCTGCAATATAAGACAAACAAGCAATCACGTTCAAGATTCAAGAGGTAACAAACTACTATGGCTTAACAAGATAGTTTGCTACCTCTTTTATTTTTATTGGTTCTTTGTCCTTAGATCCTACTTTCATTACCTACCTCCGCTATTACCTAGGTTACTTGATATTTTTTCCGGGTTAAATATTTTTTCTCACCAAAACTCTCAGATCAGTTACCATCCATCCCTAGTCCGTGAAACTTTGAAACTGAAATGAGGAGTTTTATGTCGAATTTTAATGGAGCCTAGTCTGCTTTGATAACTCCGTTTACTGAGGATGATGAAGTAAACCCATCAGTTTTGGAATCTTTAGTTGAGCGCCTGATTGAGAAAGGTATTGGTGGTTTATATATTTGTGGCACAACAGGGGAAGGGATTTATATGTTAGTGCTGGAGCGAAAACTGGTTGCAAAGACAGTAATTCAAAAGGTTTCCCAATGGGTACCAGTCATTGTACATGCTGGTGCAGTTGCTGTGAAGGACGCAATAGATCTTTCACAACACGCTAAAAAAATGGTGCATCTGGTTTAAGTAGTGTTCTTCTGCCTCAATACCGGAGTGTGGAGGATCTTTATAACTATTACGCCGAAATAGCTGAATATGTTCCCAATCTGCCTATTTTTTCTTACATTTTGGTACGTCTATTGATGCCGTTAATGAAGCGCCTAGTCGATATTCCAAATGTTGTTGGCTTAAAATATTCCAATTCGAATATGTATGAACTTCGACATGTCATTGATCTACGTCAGCAAAACTGGACGGTTCTTTCTGGAATGGACGAACAATGCGTTTTTGCTACCATGCAAGGTGCCCACGGTCATATTGGCTCAACGCTCAACTGTATGCCGGGAGTTTACTGCCAAATTCAAGACTGCTGCAAAAATGGCAAACTTGATCGGGCACATGAACTACAACAGTATGCTAACCAAGTAACCAATGTCATAATAGCAGTTGGATTTCCAGAAGCCTTAAAGGAGGTGATGAAAATGCTTGGATTTGATTGTGGTAACCCTCGGTTACCTAGTTACCCAATAAGTAACGAAAACCAGAAGATACTTCATAAAAAATTAGAGGGATCTGGCTTCTCCGAACTAGTTGAGATATAGTTTATCAGATATAGAATTATTTCAGTAGATATCAGAAAAGTCAGATTTGCAGGAATTTATTTGCAAATCTTATCCGTAATTTTCGCGGACAAAGTTCATGTTTCTAACGGCAGAAGCAACCGCATCCTCTTTAGCAGGCGTTTCAAGGACAAGCCAACCATCATAATTAATTGTATGTGTTGCTTCAATAACAGCCGGGAAATTGACATCACCCTCGCCGGGGTGCTTACCCCCAGTTTCTTTAATGTGCATCTGCACGATTGCATTACCGAGTTGATGAATCTCCTGAACCGAATCGTAACCAAATGTGGTTGCATTACCCATGTCATAATACACACCAACTACCGAAGAACCCACTTGGTCAATAATAAGTTGATGGTCAGCGGCATTAATCGTCGATTCGATTCCGAGTTGAACGTCGAATTTCTCAGCTGTTTCTGCGACTGTTTTCCATCCGTCGATAAATCGGTTAGATTTTAAATCTTCTTGTTTAATTTCTCCGTTTCCAAAGAATGGAACAAGAATTACCTTTGATTCCAGTTCCGGTGAAACTTCGATTAGTCGCTGTAGCATGGCTATGCCTTCAGACCGCACTGAATCCTGTGGATGGGAAAATGTAAATGCCGTGAACCCGCCAGGAGATAGCGATGGGATTTTAAGGCCGTGTTCTTCAGACAATGCTTTCAGTTGGTCTGCACCGCCGTCTTGCCAGATCAAATGATCCTGATAGTTAACACCCATGCAAACTTCAATACCATCAAAGCCAATCTGGCTAACCTTGCGGAACGTTTGATCCAGCGACAGACCTAACATCCCGTCTCGAATTCCAACTTTCATCCTTATTCTCCTTGTGTTTTGCTTAAAAATCGATCTATCTTGATTATAGCACCTTCTGCTATTGTTGACAATCGATATGCAGAACTGGTTCTAAACAGGTTAAAGGAGTTTTTTTATGGTTCTTGGTAAGTGAGATGGATCTATATTCGCTTCGACTATTCATTTTCTAGCGAGTCGGAATTACTGTGGCTGCTATCATCATGGCAAAGATAACTAGAAGCTCATCAACAGTCAGTGCTCATTTCGGATAAAGAGATTTCAAACGAGATTGAGGACCTATAATAATCAGAATAAAGGATGAAAAAATCGGATGTTGTAGCAGAATTCAGGCCAGGTCGAGTTCCTTGGATCCAAAATCCGTTACTGGCAAAACAAGTCCAATACCTTAGATTAGCTCAGTAACCTCAATACAGTCATATGACCCACTATTTTCGGGCGCCATATTATTCTTGGGGAGAATTCCGTCATGAAATGTTAGATCCGCTGTTTATTGAAATGAGCATTCACCATTTCGACCTGATCCGAGCTTTGCTTGGTAGAAATCCGGTGAGTGTTTGGGCCGACAGTTGGAATACTCCATACAGCCAATTTTCCGGAGACATTACGGGAATAGCACATTTCACTATGGAAGACCGATTTCCCGTAACCTATCATGCGGACGCCATTTCATCAGGTGATATGACCGATTGGTATGGCGAAATACGAGTAGTAGGTGAAATAGGAACACTTACTATGTTATATCCTGATCTTTATATCGAACGAAAAGGAGCCAATCATGGAAATCGAAGTGCGCCGCGTGATGAAGTAATGCCTGTCAGCTCTCCACAGAAAGGGCAGCTGGCGGCTTTCGAGGGATTTCTAGACGCTATTGAGAATCGACGTATTCCTGAATCCAATGGCCTCGATAATCTGAACAGCTTGGCCATGGTTTTTGCTGCTATTGATTCGAGCCGAGATCAAACCGTTAAACAGATTTTCGACTATTTGTCATTTGGGTAACCGTTACAGCCTAGAAATAGTGTTATGTTTCTTCCTACTCAATATTATAACGCTCAACCCTAGGACAATAGAGTGCCCTAGACTCAATATTCTCTATGGTTATTAAGTTGAGTTCTTATTCAAATGAGTACCTGAATTATCCGATTCAGTCATATTAAGGATGATCGCTGACAAATCAGCAGGAATTAGAATTGGTAAAACTTGAAGAAAAGAGATTCTAACACACACAGTGACTAACATTTGATCGATCAGTAGCAAAAAATTTCCTTCTCTAATATTGTTTGACACTCCTAGGTGAATATGTTATATTTCTTTGATTAAAAAATCACATTTCTTGGTTTGCACCATGGGTGCTCTAGTTATTGAAAACAGGGTTCGGTGCAAGAAAACTAGAGATGAACGCTAACCCGCGAAATTAGCAAATAAGGAGTCCACTGTGAATGTAGCAATGAAAGATCTCCTCGAGTCGGGAGTCCACTTCGGCCATCAGACGCGAGGTTGGAATCCCAAAATGGCGCGTTACATATTTGCAGAACGTAACGGTATTTACATCATCGATCTGCAAAAGACATTGCGGATGTTATATGAAGCTTACAACTTCATCCAGAACATTGCCATGGAAGAGGGATTAATTCTTTTTGTAGGCACGAAAAAGCAATCGCAAGAATCAATTGAAACTGAAGCAAAACGTGCCCAAATGTTTTATGTTAACAACCGTTGGTTGGGTGGCATGTTAACTAATTATCAAACAATTTCGAATAGTATTAATCGACTGAAAAAACTAGAAAATGATCAAGAAGAAGGTCTATTCGATCAACTCCCGAAAAAAGAAGCGTTACGCCTTAACCGAGAGAAAACAAAACTGAACAATGTGCTGTCCGGCATAAAGGATATGGGGCGTTTGCCATCCGCTGTAATTATTACAGATACGCGTAAAGAAGCTATCGCCGTGCAAGAAGCTAAAAAGCTAGGTATTCCAATCGTTGCAATTGTTGATACCAACTGCGACCCCGATCCAATTGATTATCCAATACCTGGAAATGATGATGCCATTCGTGCCATCAAACTCGTATGTACTGTTTTGGCTGACGCTATCACTGAGGGGCGAGCAACTGCACTGGAAGGCATAGAAGGAGAATTGCCAACTGATGAAAGTGCAAAGCCCGATTTAGAGGACGGAACGGCAACAGAAGAACAGGCGACGGATCTCGCTACGGAATCCGAGGACAGTCCCACAGGCACGAATCCACCGTCTCGTCGTCGTAGACGATCAAGAAATGTAGACCAATCAGATGAGACAACAGAACAGGAAAGCGACCAAGTAATAGCAGCCGAAGATTAAAACTTAGGGATTCCTAATGGAGGGTATTATTTCATAATGGAAATTACAGCACAGATGGTCAGCGATTTGCGGAAGCGTACCGGAGCTGGCATCATGGATTGTAAAAAGGCACTTGCAGGAAAAAATGGTGATATTGAGGCTGCGATTATCCATCTGCGTGAACAGGGTTTGAAAGCCTCAGAACTGAAAAGCAGTCGTGATGCTTCAGAAGGATTGATTATGTCCTATATCCATCCAGGAAGCAAAATTGGATCACTTCTGGAAATCAATTGTGAAACCGATTTCGTGGCACGAACAGAACAATTCAATGAACTAGCGAGAAACATCGCTATGCAAGTGGCTGCGTCCAAACCAAAATGCCTATCAAGAGAGGATGTCTCTGAAGAAGATCTTGAAACAGAAAAGGCAATTCTCAGACAGCAGCTTATTGACTCCAGTAAACCTGAAAATATTATTGACAAAATAGTTGAAGGGCGTCTTTCAAAATATTACTCTGAAGTGTGTTTGCTAGAACAAACTTATATTCGCAATGGAGATAAAACTGTTCGAAACCTTATTCAAGAGGCAATCAGCCTGCTTGGTGAAAACATCGTTATAAAACGTTTTGAACTCTTCATCCTTGGACAATAGTCTTTATTTGAAAGGAGCCATCTACAATGCCTGATATGCTAATACTTGAAACGGAAGACCGGATGGAAAAGGCAGTTGAGGCTACAGCCGGAGAGTTTTCGCAGATTCAGACAGGGCGAGCTTCCCTCTCTTTGCTTGATAATGTTACGGTAGAATACTATGGTGCGAGAAATCCGATTAACCGAATTGCAACGGTGACTACACCTGAAGCACGTTTAATCGTGATACAGCCATGGGACAAATCAACTATAAAAGACATCGAAAAAGCAATTGCTCAATCCGATTTGGGGCTTAATCCGAATAGCGACGGTGCGGTGATTCGCATACCAATTCCTGAGCTAACAACTGAACGCCGGCAGGAATTAGTAAAACTTGTCGGAAAAATTGCGGAAGATGGGCGTGTCTCGATAAGAAATATCAGACGCGATGCTAACGGATCCTTGAAGACAATGGAGAAAGCTAAGGGAATTTCGGAAGACGATCGGCGTGCTTACGAAGAAGATGTGCAAGATTTGACTAATTCTTATGTCGGCCAGATTGAAGAACTCACCAAATTGAAGGGTAATGAACTACTTGAAATTTAGCCAAATAGGGTCAGAATAAAGCACAAATTCAATGCTATGGAAGCGGGTTGTTAGTTCAACAGTCTTAATTCCATGCTTCCTTTGGGTTGTATGGATTGGTGATTGGCCCTACAAAGCCATAACTATTGGAATCACAATTTTAGCCCTCATCGAATTCTGTCAGTTGACAAGGGCGATTGGATCGAGTGTCGGTCAGGTCGCTATTATTTTCTTTTTTTCGCTCCTCTTCTGCTCGCTTGCTTTCGAAAATATTGCCCATCACGAACATCCAGAATTATTCTTAGGGTCTTTTGTTACATTTGTCCTCTTCGGAGCGTTTGTAGCCCAAATTCTGCAAGATAAAGCAGATGCCGGGTTTCTGTCCGTTGCAGTCCTGGTTATTGGTGCAGTCTACATAGGTTGGGCCTTTGGCTACCACGTGATCCAACTTCGAAGCCTGAAGGGTGGGCGAAGTTTCACTTACTTTCTTCTGATTGTCATCTGGGTAGGGGATTCTGCCGCATACATCTGCGGGAAATGGCTGGGAAAACATAAAATTCGTCCCAATATTAGTCCTGGTAAGACGATTGAGGGCACAGTAATCGGATTACTTTTTAGTACTATTAGCGGGCTCGGAGTTTGGTATTTTCCGTATTTTCTGTTACCAGAATATTTTAGCGCAAAACAAGCTGTTTCTGCAGCACTAATTATCGGCATAACCAGTCAGATTAGTGATTTAAGTGAGTCAATCATCAAGCGCTGCGCTGGTGTTAAGGATTCTGGAACATTGATTCCCGGCCATGGTGGTGCTCTGGACCGAATTGACAGCATGATATTTGCCACTCCTGCACTATACTATTATCTACGATTAATACTTGGTCTGGAATGAAAAACATAGCAATCCTTGGGTCTACCGGATCTATTGGGAAAAGTGCTTTATCGATTGCTAAAATTCACCCAGATCTATTTACCATCTCCGCACTGGCAGCCAATACCTCAGTTGATCTAATTGAACAACAAGTGCGTCAGTTTAATCCAAAACTTGTCGCTCTTTATGATCAAGGTGCTGCTAGTCTCCTTCGTCAGCGAATCAGCGATTTAAAGTCCGTTGACGTTATGTCGGGAGCAATGGGGATCTCAGCAGTTGCGACAATTGACGAGGCAGAACTTGTTCTTGAGGCCATGGGTGGAAGTATCGGATTACTACCAACACTTGAGGCAATTCAGTCAGGTAAAGATCTCGCTTTTGTTAATAAGGAGGTTTTAGTGATGTGCGGCTCTCTAGTACAAAAAGCAGTCAAAAAACACAATGTGAAACTCCTGCCAGTGGATAGTGAAATTAGTGCTATATTCCAGTGTTTACCCCATCCGTTTCAGAAAAACAGAATACACAAACTTATTCTGACTGCGTCAGGTGGTCCCTTTTGGAAAACATCAAGCGACAAACTTAAGGACATGACACCAGAACAAGCCCTGAAACATCCTAATTGGACAATGGGCAACAAAGTCACAATTGATTCAGCAACTATGATGAATAAGGGACTTGAAGTTATCGAAGCAAAATGTTTTTTTGAACTTGAACTCAAGAAGATTGAAGTTGTTGTTCATGCTGAAAGTATCATACACTCGATGGTTGAATTTGTAGATGGATCCCTGCTCGCTCAACTTGGTGTGCCAGATATGCGTGTGCCGATACAATATGCCTTAACCTATCCTGATCGCCTAGAGAATCCAGCGGATCGGCTCGATTTTTCGCAGATTCGTCAATTTCATTTCGAACCACCGGACTTCAAACGTTTCCCATGTTTGGATCTTGCTTATACAGCAGCAGAAGTGGGAGGCACCCTACCGACCGTATTAAGTGGTTCTGACGAAGTTGCCGTTGATGCATTCCTGAACCGTCAAATCGGTTTTATGGATATCCCTGCTGTTCTTCGCCGTGCTATGGATCTACATGATGTGGTTTATGAAGCGGAACTTGACCAGATTCTTGAGATAAATCGGTGGACTAGAGAAATTACCAGAAAAATCATCGGAAACTAAAAAGGAAATTATGACTATGGCAATGAGGATTTTTGAGTGGATTATTCACTGGGGTCCATATGTTATTCATGCTTTCCTCGCTTTAGGCCTCCTCATATTTATCCATGAGCTTGGTCATTTCCTAGCTGCAAAATGGTGCGGGATTAGGGTTGAAAAATTTTCCATCGGGTTTGGTCCAGCAATAATCAGCTTCAGACGTAACGAAACTGATTATTGCCTCTCTCTCTTACCCTTTGGGGGCTATGTGAAAATGGCGGGAGAAAATCCGGATGAGCGCACCGGTGGAGATAGAACTCCCTCAGCTGAAAACCCGACAGGTGAATTTGATACCGCAACTGTTGGTCGTCGCATGTTAGTGGCAATCGCAGGTCCTGTGGCTAATATCCTACTCGCTGTTTTGGCTTTCGCAATTTTTTATATGATAGGTGGAGAAGGCCCAATCCGTAATTCAGCGACAACAACAGTAATTGGCTACGTGGTGCCGGATAGTCCGGCTGAGAAATTTGGGATACGGGCCGGAGACCAAATTATTGCAATAAGCAGGAAACCACATCTTCCAGACAGAATTTGGGGGCGAGAAAAACACCGGACCCAGATAAATAAATGGGAAGATTTGCATATGGAAATTGCGTTAGCACCCAACACCAAGCTTGATATAGAGTTAATTCGAAACCAGAAAAAGCACACTATCCCGGTCACTCCAGCGGCAGTATCTCGTGGATCTCGAAAAATAGGGCAACTTGGTGTATTAGCGGCCGAGAAGCTGTTAGTGCATCGATCATGGCATGATCAAATTCAGGAAGGCGATATAGTCGACACAATAAACGGTCAATTCATCTATCATCCAAACATGCTAGATGAATTGATGATGGAATACAGCGGTAAAACAATCACACTGGGTCTAGTTCGTGCTGGTAGGTTAATAACCATAGACACAAAATTAAATTGGTCAGTAAATGTATATCCAGAAAGCGGTAGTGCTGCGGAAAAAGCTGGCATCAAGCCCGGTGATCAAGTTTTAACAATCAATGGCAAGTCACCCATAGACATTGGAACTACTAGCGAAAACGAGACTGCTGATAATGGAAATAAATTACTAACAAAAATCAATGAGGCTCTGAAGCAGGAGGCACTGACTAATCGCGATCAGCCACTCGAATTAGATCTGCTCCGAACTACAGAAACAAGTGAGAATGAGATAATTACAATTGCTATTACTCCTGAAATTAAGAATGACACGACCGATTGGCAGGGACTACATTTTGTTCCAAGAATTTCTGAAATGGAACTAATTGAACCAAGCTATAGTAAAACATATAATCTTTTGACAGCTTGGGGGAGGAGCATTGAGGAATGTTACGCCACTATCCTCAAGATCTTTATAACACTTCGAAAACTAGTAACTGGATATGTCTCACCGAAATTTCTTAGTGGTCCAGTTGGAATTCTCCGCATAACCGCAATAGTTGCCCAGTCGGCTTTAACACAGTTTATATGGCTTGGTGCTTTCATCAGCATCAATCTGGGTATTGTCAATTTATTTCCATTACCAATTACCGATGGGGGGCTGATACTCTTTTTTACAATCGAAAAGTTGCGAGGAAAACCACTGAGTCTGCGAACTCAAAGCCTCATTCAGCAAATAAGTTTTGCATTCATAGCCGTGTTTTTCTTATTTATTACTTTTTATGATGTTCGGGATTTCTTCCCTTCTTCATAAAAGATCAACTGATGTCAACTGCTGATTGAGTAAGGTTCTACTCTCCCAGCCCATAATCCAACCTCGGTTATCGGAATGCGACAATTTTAGGAGATAATTAGTACGCATTAACACAAATTTTACTTTCAGTATGGCAAATTCAATCCAAGAATATCTGCAGGTTATTTCAACAGTTAGAGAATACGTGGAGGAACAGATGCAACTTGGCTTTACTGAGATACTTGATCCGGAACATTCCAAATTAACGGAAGTTGATTATAATCAACTTCGCCAAGAAGCAAATGGATGTAAAAAGTGTGAATTGCACGCAACCCGTACCAATGTGGTCTTCGGTACAGGTAATGAAAATGCTGACTTAATGTTTATTGGTGAAGCTCCTGGCAGGGACGAGGATGAAAAAGGAGAACCTTTTGTCGGACGTGCTGGACAGTTACTGACTAAGGTCATTGAAGCCATGGAATTAACCCGTGACAAAGTCTATATCGCAAACGTGATCAAATGCCGCCCTCCCAACAACCGGAATCCCAAACATACAGAGATTGAGTCTTGTGAACCTTACTTAATTCGGCAAATCGAGTTGATTAAACCAAAGGTCATTTGTGCCCTAGGGACCTTTGCCGCGCAGATGCTCCTGCGCACGGAAGCAAAAATCTCTGCGCTGCGTGGACATTTCCATGAATATCGTGGGATCAAGGTAATGCCAACCTATCATCCTGCCTATCTTCTTCGCAATCCAGGTGGGAAGCGTGAGGTATGGGAAGATATGCAAAAAGTCATGGCTGAACTCAACTTACCCATACCATGAAGTTTGCGCATGTTGCTTTCCCAATACCTGAAGATCTCACTTTCACTTATTCTATCCCAAACCATCTTATCCCCATAGCCAAGGCCGGTTGTCGTGTCTTAGCTTCTTTCGGTAACAGTATTCGCGAAGGTGTAATCGTTAATCTTCTTGACAGGTCTGATGTTGATAATCCGGATTTTAAAATTAAGGCCATCACTGATTGTCTGGATAGTGAACCAGTGTTTTTAGACTCGATTCTAAAACTTACGAAATGGGTTTCGAGATATTATCTTTCCTCTTGGGGTGAAGCCCTGAAGTGCGCAGCACCAGCTGCAATTCGGACAAAACAACGAAAGACAATACACCTTACTGCAACCAAGGATGAAATCCAGGAGCTAAAACAGCGTGCAAAATTGCAGGGACAGATCTTGACTGTGCTTGCCAATGATGGAGATCTCACCTTAAATCAGCTCTCCAGACACATAAAGAAAACTTCATCCAGCTTACGTTCAGTACTAGCTACGTTGCAAGGGAAAAAATTAATTGATATTCAAGTTAACTTTCGGCCTACTTCTCAAAAGCAATATGCTACTTTCGTTGCTCTGGCTAAACCAATTGCTGAAATCAACCAAGAAATAACATCAACTCTTCAGCGTGCGCCTAAGCAGGCTGAGATACTTCGTACCCTGATATCTGTTTATAACAGGTTACCAATTTCCAGTGCAGAACTATTGAAAACCGCTAACACCAGTTTGACAACGCTTCAAGCCTTAGAAAAAAAGAATCTGGTCGAATTGCAGTCGATTGAAATTACCAGAAATCCGTGGGATTCCAAGCCAATCGAAAATACGGAGCCGCTCACTCTTAACTCCGATCAGATCAATGCAGTAGCAAAGATTCATCATTCGATTGAAACCAGCCTACCTAAAACGTTTCTGTTACATGGGGTGACAAGTAGTGGCAAAACAGAGGTCTATCTACAAGTTATTGCGAGAGTCCTAAGTAAGAAGAAAGGAGCGATTATTCTGATTCCTGAGATATCATTGACACCACAGACTGTCTCTCGTTTTGTTGGTCGTTTTGGAGTAGATGTTGCCGTTTTACATAGTCGTCTCTCTGATGGTGAGCGATATGATCAATGGCTGCGTGTCCGTTCAGGTAAGGCATCGATTGTCATTGGAGCCAGATCAGCGATTTTTGCACCAGTTCCCAATCTCGGACTGATTGTGATAGATGAAGAACATGAAACATCCTACAAGCAGGATTCGTCACCGCGTTATCATGCGCGTGATGTGGCGATTCAAAGATCGAAATTAGAAAATTGTACTGTTGTCTTAGGAACGGCGACGCCGTCGCTCGAAAGTTTCTACCATGCTGAGAAAGAAAAGTTCCATTTAATCTCGATGCCGTCACGTATCGGTGGTATTGAGATGCCAAAGGTAGAAATTATCGATATGCGTGAGGAATTGAAATCCAAGAATCACTCTATATTCTCGAGATCTCTGCGGACAGCAATTACAGATCGATTAATGCGAAATGAACAAACTATTCTGTTTCTGAATCGACGTGGTTATTCAAGTTATGTGTTCTGCCGAAATTGTGGTCATGTTGAAAAGTGTGATGTCTGTTCAGTGTCAATGACCTACCATTTTAGTAAGCAACAGATAGTTTGTCACCACTGCGGTGCGGAGAGCCCCCCCCCCCCCAATTATCTTAGATGCAATCCATAGAGGTTGGGAACTGAACGGGTTGAACAAGAAGTATTGAGAGCGTTCCCTCAGGCAAAAGCTCAACGAATGGATACCGATTCTACATCACGGAAAAATGCGCATCAGACAATATTAGATCAATTTAACAATCAAGAAATTGATATACTTGTTGGTACTCAGATGATAGCGAAAGGACTGGATTTTCCAAACGTTACGCTGGTTGGTGTTATCATTGCAGATACTGCCCTGAATTTACCTGATTTCCGTGCCAGTGAGCGTTCATTTAATTTGCTCACACAAGTTGCAGGTCGATCTGGCAGGAGTAAATTGGGAGGGAAAGTTATTGTCCAAACCTATATGCCAGATCACTACGGCATCCAAGCCGCTAAGAACCATGATTATGCTGGTTTTTATAACCAGGAAATTGTGTTTCGGAAGGAATTAAACTACCCACCTCTAAGTCATGCAGCAACAATTCTGGTGCGGGGAACTATAGAAGAAGAGGTCATTAGCACTGCCAATGATCTGCGAAGTGTTCTGGATTCAATCCGGACAGATCGTTTTCCTAATGTTGAGATCCGAGGACCAGTTGCCGCGCCATTAGCCAAGATTAAGGCTAAGCACCGCTGGCACCTGTTACTAAGGTGTGAAAGTTCTGATGATCTTCGAGAGACAATCCAAGCTATGAATCAATCAACACGGACTAATTTGGCACCAACGAGTATCGAGCTAATTGTGGACATTGACCCAATTAGCATGCTTTGATCCTTAAGCACCTAACGGTATAATAGCTTTTCAATTGATTGGGCAACGTCTGTTCGATGTGTGGAAAGCAACTCTGGGACCTTAGTGAATTCTGTCATATTGGAAACGATGCTTGTGGGTATTATGAGGTATCCTTCCACTTCACGAAGAAGTTGATTCTCAGGATCCTCAGCTTTGAGCTTTTCAACTTGGTCCTTCAACATCCAGAAATACTCATAATCTTCAATACCTTCCCTAAGCATTTCCCAGCGAATCGAGTTGACTGGTCCCTCAATTGATTTATATCCTTCCAATGCTTCCATAGGAGGATAAAGAAAGCGACCGTCGCCATTACCCCAGTAACCTACATAACCTACTGGCAAGCCATAACCGGATTGATAACTCATTGGATCTAAGTATGGGTTTTGTAATCTATCATCGGAATGCAAAAGCGGGCTCATCCAATAATTTGTATTCCAGATATAAATTCCGTCCAGACCATATTTCCATGTTTGCCATAGCCACATTCGCATTTCGATACCATGATGATCGATAAAAAGCCCTGCGTAAGGAGACTTTGGAGCATTACGTACTGACCACCAAATCTTATCCCCTGCAGCCTTTCGTTCTTGGGCTAAAACTGGATTGAAGTTGGGAGTGAGTGGGCACCACAGATCAACGCTACCTGCTAATTCTGGATCAACACCATGAGTCAGCATACGGGTTAGTTTGGGAGCTGAGTCGCCAATTTGATCCATTCCTGTTCTGACAAAGCCATAGTCTTTTTGCTCCGGTTCATCAAACCAAAACACATAGGCCTTGTCTAACCAACCATTCTGTTCAAGATAGTTCTCCAGTTTGGCTAAATAGCCCGAAAAAAGAACTTCATATTCAGACGACCCTGATTCATAATTTTCAATGACTCCGACAGTTCTTTCGTAAGAATTGCTGAATCCTGATCCTTCCAGCGGAATTTGGAAAGCATTAAATCGTAATCCATCGACGTAATTTCTGGCAGCCAATTCAAAACTCGCTGTATCCAGAGTTATATTCCAATCAGAAATCAATCTTTCAAAATTAGGATCAGGGATTAGATTCATGCTTTGCGATGCTTCATATAACGATAATCGATCAAACCAGGCAATACCGGTTTCCACTCCAGAATCCGTCAATTGAACAGGTGAAAGTTTCACTGTTATTGATTCTGTCCCCTGCGGTAAAGAGCCAATACGTATTTCTTCCTTTTGCCAGATGCCACGCCCGACATAATCAAATGAAACCTCACGCAAAATCTTTCCATTCTTATCATAACATAGAATGTTGACCTCGTACGGTTGCCTCTTCTCAGCAGTTTTTACGAAAAAACCAAATTCATAAGTTTTGGTTGAATCCACCGAAATCAGTTTTTTGCCGATTGCGAAAGAATCTCGATCCTTATGACCGTCCTCAACTCGTATGCTGAAAAGACCTTCAGCTTTATCTGTGTCGATAATTTCACCACCTTCCCACCAGTGACCTTCAAAGTCAGTTTGAATTGGATGCAACGCCATCGGATTTATTGGTGAGATGCGATGATCTGCAAAATTTTGATAGTACTTACCTAAAACCGTCTCAAGCTCACCTTGATTTTCAAGGTGATGGTACTGCCTAATACTATCGGGATCAATTCCAAAAGCGGACTGAATGTGGGTATCGTCAGACAACTCAAAATCCCAAACCTGTAGTTCAATTTCAAAAGTTTCAGACCACAAGGCTCCTTCCTCGGGGTTAGAATCCCGTTTAGCCAAGTTAGAAGCAGCAAAAAACTGTTCTAACTCAAGATCTGATCCCATTTCTCCTGAGAAATTCTCGCAATCACTATCTTTTTGTACGCCACGGACGGTTTGAGTAACTTGTTGCGTCTCAACCTGTTCCTTAGCAACTTTAGGTGGGGGAGGTGGCCCCATGGCACCGGTAATTGATATCGATCCCCGGTACTTTCCCGCGGCAATGCCTTTCGGCACCCGGATAGTAATCCAGAACGGATAGTTCTGCCCCGGATTCAGTTGTACCGGTTGGTTGTGAGGAAGAATCGGATCTGGCCAATATCCTCTTGAACCACTCTCGTCCGTCGGATTCTGTACCAGAACGTAGTTAACTGTTGCTAATTCTACATTCGCAGCTGGTATTTCATTAGTATTATAAATTAGACTGCTGGATTGGACACGTAACTGGTTCAAAGACCGGTCAGGGGTAATAACCAACTGAAACGATTCGGACTCATTCTTGGCAGCAGACAACCTAACCAGCGATTCAACCCTTTTAGGTATAGCGCGGTCACGGCTGATTTTATTTGCACCATCTGTCCACCAGATAGCCCCCACAGTTTCAGTCTGTCCAAGCAATATTCCAAAATTGGCATCATAAAGCGAGGAGACACTAAACGGAAGTATAGCCTTATAGACTGTGTCACCATTAAAAATATCTTTTATCTGAACAGTCATCACATAGTCAGTGGCTTCAATGAGCTCATAACTCGGCCACCGCACACGCCAAGTTTCGGAAAAACCGATGTACACCACTTTAGTCCCAAAATGTTTGGCTTCCCCATCACCCTTTTTTTGAATAGCAAGAGAGGTTTCTAATTCAACTGCGAAGTCTTGAAGGTTGGCAATCAACAGACTTACTTCATTGTATTTATCGCCTGTTTTTAAGTCACCAACCGTTTCAAATTCGACAGCTACTGAATTAAACGGAATACTGACCTCAGCGTAGTGGGTTTCTCCTATTAGATCAAGCTCAGCATCATCAATTTCACTTCGGTACTCATAACTCAGGACTTCGGCCTTATTAGTTGAACGCAAGCGCACATAAATATCTTCAGCTGGAAGAATATCGTCTAGAAGTAAGAAAGTTTGAGTGCCAGATTGGCTGACCTTACCAACAACTGTCCAGTTACTTTCATCTACTCCTATTTCAACAATACATTCGCCTCCATCGTGTACATTGGCCTGGACACTTATCGCCCCTTCGATCTGCTGATAGCCAGGCAAATCATGCCGATAAACGATCTCTGAATCTTTTGGCAAAATCCAGCGGTCAGTGTTGAAATAGGCGCTATGTCTGACCAAATTCCGTGATGTGTTACTGGTCATACTGGTATAATCTGGCCGGAAAGTATATATCCCGCCGTGAATTAATTCCCCTTCACCTAGATCTAAATCGTGTCTTGTACGAGGGATCGGAGTAATATCAATCAAACCAACATCATCGAAGAAAATCTTCCCTTTAGTTTCATATTGGCCAAAGCGAAGGAAAGCACCAAGTGTATTGATAGGCGTTGTAAATATCAATTCATGCCGTTGCCAATCTGTTCCGACAACTAAATCACGTGTTATAAGATTTGACCCTACCACGGCAGTCCCACCGTCAGCTTCTGCTGATCCCTTCACCGAGAAGTTCAAGCGGTAAACTTGGTGCGGCAAAATCGAACTTGTTGAAGATCGCCAAAAGGAAAGATCTCCCGGCTTCCCATCCCCCCTAATTGAAATGCAACGTTCTCCTGTTTTACCAAAAAGTTCCCATTTACCGAAGGCCTCATTTGAAAGTCCCCACCCTTGCGGAGATTCAGTACCAAACTCAAATGATCCATTTTCAATCAGAGGATTCTGTGCCCAAGAAATTGCAGGCACAAGAACTAAGGTTGCCAAGATTCTCAAGATTCTCAAACTATTCTCTCCTCAGGTTAATATTAAATACCAAATAATTTCAAACCTCTACACTTGATCGAACTAACTGGCAACAGAAGTATAATTTTAACGTTTTGTAAACTTAAAACCCAACTAGTAGGTTCGCCAAATCTGAGATCATTAATCCATTACCTACATTTTGGTGATTGATTACGAGTTCTTTGAGGAAACTAACTTCTGATATACCTCTTCTGTCTTCTGGATCATCTGGGTAACACTAAAGTGTGTTTCAACGCGTTGACGCCCAGCAATCCCATATGTACTCCGTAAATTCGGATTATCAATCAGAGCAATGACTGCCTTTGTAACGAAGTTAAGACTCGTCTCCGGTACAACAATGCCAGTTTCGTTATGTTGTACAATGTGCAATTTTGATGGATCAGTTGAAGTGGCGAAGATAACCGGGATGCTACATGCCATGGCTTCAATCATAACTGATCCACCTGAAAGTGTTACCAAGCAATCGAGGGATGCCAGCACAGCCGGCATGTCGTTCCGTCGTCCCGCAAAGGTGACGTGTGCATTAAGCTCATTTTGGGCACAAAAAGCTTTTAGCTTATAGAGATATTGCTTAGAATAAATATCACCAATGACAAAAAAATGTGCTTCTCGACCGGATGAAAGTATATCTTTTGCAATCCTGAGAAAATCAAGTTGTCGTTTGGCTAATTCAATACGCCCGACAAGTCCAACTAACATTTTGGCATTAGGTGCATACTCCTGCACGAGAATGTTTGTCTTCGATCTTTCCGGCTTAAATTTGCTGATGTCGACGGCATCGAAAATGACTTCAATTTTCTCTTCCGGCATGCCATCCTGAATAAGTGCATCTCGATATTTATAGCCAATTGAAACCGCTGAAGATGCCTGCCTGAGAGAGTAACATTTTGCATGTTTTTCACGCATGTTGCTTCGGACATGAAAAACATTTGGTATAGAAAGCTCTCGGCGGACAGCAAGCATATAAGGATTCATCCGGTAATCTGAATGAATAAGATCAATGTCTGCTTCTCTTGCAAATCGGACTATTTTTTGAGTTGCGAGTCTTTTTGTAAGAATCGATTGAATGTGCAACCATCTTGGCAGTTTAAGGATATGTGTTGGGATTCCTTCTGAAATGAAACTTTCTACAAGATCTCCCCGACTCGGACAAATGACAATCGGATGAAATCTTTTCCGATCCAGCCCTTTAATTAAATACTCATACTGTACTTCACCACCACCAACTCGAGACCCATACAAAGTCAAATACAAGACACTAATTTTGCCCATAAGCTCCGTAATTCAGAATAGAGGCGAACCATCAATGATTTATCGAGAATAGAACAATCGCAAAATCACAAGCAAAAATCAATAAATCCAAATAGCAACCATTGAAATTTTATGTGCATTAATACCGAATATGAATCATCAAATGATCAAGGAACCGAAAACCTGAAAAAAAACAAATCAGAAAATGAAAAACTGGAGCTTCGCACGGTCATATATCTACCTCTGAACTATAGTTTATATTATATCGTATAAACAGATTTGGGTTCAACCATTATGTTCTTTGAAGAATGAGACTATCTAAGGTTCCCACAAATTAAAAATCTTTAGAAGAACCCCTTCTCTACAACATGGGATATTGGACAATAACATAGAGAACCTACAAGATAGAGAACCTACAAGCAATGAACAAGATATATCAGAATTTACGGTAATCGTACCGAACATTAAGTTTCCTAATCATCCAGAGGACCTGTGGTTTCTAAGCTTGCTTTGGCAAACTGATTTTGCTATACTTGGTTAGGAATTGTGTTGGTTAGGGGAAATATCCATGGTAGACAGAAAAGAGCAAATTGTTGATTGTATATCGTCAGGCCAATATCATGCTTTGCTTGATATTAGCCACACGGTTAATTCCTCTCTGGACATACAAGAGATCCTTGATTTGGTCTTATCAGAATTGGCTACTGTGGTGGAAGCAAGTGCAAGTTCAATATGGTTACTTGATGATGATAAGCAACGACTTAACGTCGCAACGGCAACTGGTGAAAAGAGCGAAGAAATCAAAGAAATTGTTCTTGAAATAGGTGAAGGCATAGTTGGATCTGTTGTGAAAGAAGGAACCTCCCTAATTACACAAGATGCCCGAAAAGAAAAGGAGCACGCTATATCCATCGCCGAGAAGCTGGATTTTGCTGCGACAACGATGATGTGCGTCCCGATCATGACACGAGATCGGATTATTGGTGCGATTCAACTGTTAAACAAAGCTGATAGTCAGCCTTTTTCCGAAGAAAATTTATATCTGACTGAAGTTGTAGCTAATGCGGCCGGGATCGCGTTGGAAAATGCGCATCTACATAATTTTCTACAGCGTGAAAACCAAACGCTGCGATATGAACTAGGGACAAACCATACACAGTTTCAAGATATCATTGGATCTAGCCCAAAGATGCGTAAGGTATTAGAACTCTCAGAGCGAGTTGCTCAGACAAGTTCAACTGTTTTGCTCCGTGGGGAAAGTGGTACAGGTAAGGAAATAATTGCGCAATCTATTCACAACGCAAGCTCAAGAGCAAAAAAGCCCTTTATTCCAGTCAATTGTGCGGCTTTACCCGACAATCTTCTTGAAAGTGAACTTTTTGGCCATGAGAGAGGTGCTTTTACTGGTGCGACAAGTCGCAAGGAAGGTCGGTTTGAACTGGCCAACCAAGGCACTCTGTTTCTGGATGAGATTGGAGATATGCAGATTGGTCTGCAAGCGAAGTTATTGCGAGTCTTGCAAGACCAACAAATTTACCGAGTCGGTGGAACAGCGCCAATCAATTGCGATGCTCGTATCATTTCGGCTACCAACCAAGATATTGAATCAAAGATAAAACAGGGCAGTTTCCGTGAAGATCTATATTATCGATTGAACGTGATTACGATTGGATTACCGACGCTTCACGAACGAATTGAAGATATACTAAGATTGGCGTCACATTTTTTGAATAAATATAGTTGGGAAATGAAACGGATGAAAACTGGATTTAGTCCAGACGCTGTTCAAATCCTGATGACCCATACGTGGCCTGGAAACGTTCGTGAACTACAGAATGCTATTGAGCATGCTGTGGTGTTGGGAAAAGATGAAGAAATCCAAGTGGAAGATTTACCACTGAGCCTGCGTAAAAATTGGAGTAAGAGTGAAATACCCAACAAGACTTTGGCACTGGAAGATGCCCAACGGGGATTCAAGAAACAATACATCCAATATATGTTAGCACAGAATGACGGTAATCGATCCAAAACGGCCGAGGTTTTGGATATTCAGCGGACCTACCTATCCCGGCTAATCCGCGAGTTAAACATTGGAGAATGACATTTATTTCCCTTCCAGTTTTCGTTTCAGCTCTTTCAAGTCATTAAAAGCTGATTTTCCAATCCGATCCCCAAGCAATGGTTCGCTGTTTAATATGGCAGAACCAAGTTTTCTTTTTTGACCCAAAACAGAATTCGACTGACTGCAAGTATCGTCAAATTCGATTGTCTTGCGGGTGGTGACACCCAACTGTTTAACAGCTCGACTTAGTCCTTGATCAGAAGTTATTACTTCAATGTATTTACCTTGGTGGTACTTTTTGATCCAGTTGATAATGTAGTTATCTGCTGTTTCATCAGTTTTTGTGTAAACAATTCTGATTCCCACTTGTTTCTTAATCGAAGTTTTCAGATGATTGGTATAATGGGCGTCAAAGATCACCCTCACCTCTACATCATAGTCAGAGGCATAGCGACTAAGTTTACCAATTAAGTAATCCCTCGTAGCTTCAAGATCATGTTTTAGATCATAAGTGCACTCTGGAAGGTTATGTAATAGATTGTATCCGTCGACCAGCATTATCATCAATCCATCTCCTGCTTACTAAATTCTTGCCAAAATGTAATTCACGTATCATCTGTCATCTTCCTAATTAAACGAGCGTTTCAATAACTGCGGTTTCGTCGAGGAGCTTTAGATGCTTGCTGTTAAGCAGTATATATTTCTTTTGTTAACGATCTGGCTAGTTATTATAACCAGTTGTAGCGATGAAATCTCAGATCGACATAAGAATTATGCCCCAAAGATTAAATTACTTAAGTCGGAATCAAACATCGTTGAACCGGGATCAAAACTCACAATTCGCCTAGAAGCATATGATATCGAAGATGACCCGATGTTCTTCCGATGGTCATCAACAGGAGGCTCCATTCAGGGCGATGGTAATGGTGCTACTTGGATTGCACCAAAAGAAGAAAGACGTTTTCAGATTAATGTGAACGTCAGCGATGGAAGCAAATCAACGAATGGATTACTCATTATTCAGGTCTGGAAAACACGTCTTGGTGATTACTACCCACTTTCTGTAGGCAATGTATGGACTTATAGCAACGTTCATAATAAGAAAAACAAAATTGTATTCGAGATTATTGATAAAATCCAAATTCAGTTAGAAAAAAACCGGACTGTTCCGAGTTACGTGCTGAGTAAATACGACCCAAATTTACCAGAATATGACCCAAATTTAGCTGACCCTGCCAACCAGGATCAGGAATGGCGGATTTATAATTTTTCCTATCTAGGTCGAAATGTTGACAAAAACAACAAACCTATTGAGATACTTCAGTACGCACAAAATGTTACTTCTGGCACAGAAGATACTATCATGTTTGTACCTTTTTTGTCACTTTATCGTTTCCCACTGATTCCCGGCAACCAATGGCAACAAAGCTTCCAAGCGAAACTAACACCTGAGCTTTTCCCAATAGGTGGTGGTTCAGATGAGTTCGAGGTCATTTCTGAGGAGAATTTAACCGTTCCTGCAGGAACTTTCAATAGCGTTTTTCAGGTGCAAGAATCCTTCTCATGGAAATTGTTCAATCAGGACCTTGACCAGACGGTTGTACAGAAATGGCTGGCACCTGACGTGGGTCTCGTCAAGTTTACGCAAATGCAAACACGTGGAGAAATAACCGTCGAAATTGAATTTGAACTAGAATCATTTGAATTAGCTGACAGTAACTAAATATTAATTCTTCTGCCGGTTGCGTCTGATTCGTAAGCGGCATCTAGAATTTCCAAAACGTGCATCATATCGTTACCACTCACTGCTGGCTGCTTTTCAGAAGCAATTGTGTCTAAAAAATCAGTCACGAATTTTACGCCGTGTATTCCACCGTAGGCATCACATGCTGGTAGCTGATGATGAAAAACGCGATGCGGTGACGTTTCCCATGCCACTATCGTACTCTCAGCTGTAAGTGGCTTTTCCATTTCAAACGGATTCCATACAATGTTGCCTTTTGTCCCACGAATTGCAATGTACGTGTCGTAGCTAGGCCCCATATAACCCGACCCACTGAATGGTAACATATAACCTACGTGCAGACTGCCAACTGAGCCACTACTAAATCGAAAAGAGAGCGAGGCAGTATCTTCGACATCGATTGACTCTCCACTGTTTGTTGCCACAATTGCACTTACTTCGCTGACACGGTCTCGCATAAAGTAACACGCCATGTCTAGATAATGGCATCCTAACCATGATAAAATGCCACCACCGGAAAGTTCCTTCTGGAATAACCAGTGATCAGGATCGCGAAATCTAACCTGGGATGTAATCATCCGCATCTCAATTGACATCGGTGTGCCCAAAATTCCTTCGCCGATTAAATTAAAGATCTCTTGTACCATCGGATGGTAACGGTTCTGAAAACAAACCGTCATTTTAAGACCAGCTTTCTCAATTGTATCAAGTGCCGGTTTGAATGCTTCAGCCGACGTTGCAACCGGTTTTTCTACAATGATATGCTTTGCTGCATCGGCACATTTGATTAAGACGTCTGGAGTTTGATCATTTCGCAGACATACGAACATAATTGGCACGTCTGTTCGGTTAAGTAAGCTGTCGAGATCGGTATATATTTCTCCGATTTTGTCGCCAATTTCCTCTTTGGCATTGCGAATCGCAGATTCGTCGGGATCGTAGATTGGTATATCCACAATTTGATCTATCCAACGAAGAGTCTTCAGGTGAGCGATAGAATGCGGGTGAGCAACACCTATCAAGCCAATTTTATCAATGTGGTTCATAGGTTCAACTTTGTCTATTTGGTATGTAGATTGAAATCGTTCTGACACGTGAAGTATACTTGATAACATTAAGTTTAGTAAAGCAAGTACTTCTCCCAACTATATAGGTTTCGAGTGATACTTAAATTCAGATTGAATTGACTCAAGTGCGTTTTTTTTCTCTAATAGTCCTATTCCTGTTAGCTTTGGGCCCCACGAATATATCTGCATACAGGCATTATTCCCCTAGTGTTAACGGTCATCTAGAACTTGCTTATGCACCGAGGGTTGGTGAAAACACTACGCTGATTTTATCAATTGATTCAAATCTCAATAAGAATATCGTCTGTCAAGTCCTGTTCAGACTGCCTCGTGGAATCACCCCTCAATCACCAGATGCCTTTGACTATGTTTACTTGCCCACTCGATCAGATACGGAATTTCGTGTAAGTTTTTTGGTCGATAAACCAGGTCAATACCCGTTACAAGCATCTATCTACTTTACTGACTTATACAACAGGCCAGTTGCTGAGCATTTCTATCTTTATCTGCGTTCATCTACAGCATCTGCAGAAGTCCTGACCTACCCTCCAGATCGATTTTCTGGAGGCGATATCTTACAGTCACGTGTCAAACAACGGCATTGGGCTGAGCAAATTGGTCAAGTTAACGTTCACGGAAAAGTTAGTTATTTCAATGACAATGAAAAAATCGAGAAACCAATCCAAAACTCGAAAGTTATACTATATAATAACCAAATTATCGTGGCGGAAACGTACGCTGATGATCAAGGTTCATACTTTTTTAATGATCTTCCAGGACTTGATAAGGATCAGATTCCCAACTTGGTCGTTGGGGTTCGATTCAGTAATGACTTGTTATCCATAAGCGATCGCCGGAAGAAGATCTACGAAATCAGGTCGGAGATAATTCAAAACGTGGAAGAAGGGGAGGTTGTTATTGATGTGGTACTGGATGATCGGAATCCGAATCGCGCGCTCGGAAATATCTATGATGCCATCCAAAGAGCGCATAATTTTTTCCTAAACCGGCTAGGTTGGAGTCGGGATCACATCCGAGTCGTTTGGCCGGATTCAGGACGTTTTTCATATTACTATGCCAATCAATTTGGAGGTAAAATTACTGGGGAAGAAATCAGAATTGCTGCTGGGGTTGATCAATGGCGTAATGTCACGATGTACCATGAATATGGTCATTCCGTTATGATGGCAGCTTATGACTACCAATATGAACAGGTACCGCGCGGAAATCATCAAATGCCACACCGACTCGAAACTGTATCGGACCTCGAATTTGCTTTTAGCGAAGGATGGGCTGAATTCTGCGAGGCCGCAGTCGATGACCGTGCTCTAAACGTAACCGGAAGATGGGGGGAGGCAACCCCTAACATTGAAGCAAACAATTGGTGGACAGGCAGTAACAACGGAAAAGGCCAAAACAAAGATGGATCAGTTGTTGAAGGGACTATAGCCAGTATTCTTTGGGATGTGTTTGACACTTCGGATTCCATAGATATGACCCTTGGTATTGATGATGATAATATTGATGATAAATTTGACTTAGTTTGGCGAATTTTAGTTGAGCGAAGACCGAAGAACATTATTGGCATTGCAGTGGCCTGGCAGGAACTTGAATTTCCTGAAATATTAAATTTAAAGGAGATTTATAAGGTTCACCATACCCCGCCACGGCCAAACACAAGTCCAGAATTTAAGTTCGTTATACCAACCGACAATGCGATTTCTGACAAATCCTTCAAAGTGGATTGGCAAGCACAGGATCCAGAAGGGGACGATTTTACCATCGATCTTTATTATTACAATGACTCTCTCAATGATCAATTTGCCAAATTAATTACAAAGAACATCACCAGCGACACAAAATCATATACATGGCAAACCATCTTTATTAAGGACGGAAAATATCACTTACGTTCAGTCACAACGGACTCACATGGAGGGGTGAGCACAGTTAACAGCGCAAAATACGTTATAGTTGATCACACACCATTGCAACCACCACAAATATCGTCGACGACGCACCCAAAATCAGATAGATGGTATAGCAGCGATTCTCCCAAGATGGACCTAGTTACCATCCCAGAAAACCAAAATGGCCGGAAGTATAGTTTTGTACTTGATCATCGCCCCAAAAACATCCCTGACAATTTTCCGGATTTAATGGTAAAAAACAATAAGTTAAAGTTTTCTGGACTCAACGATGGGATTTGGTGGGTTCACGTTCGAGCCAAGGATCAGCTTGGATATTGGACTGAAACCAGTCACTTTGAATTTAGAATCGATAGTTCTCCTCCAAAAATGGTGTCGAACATCAGTTGGGAAACATCAGGTAATCAAATTACGCTAAAATGGAAACCAGTTAAAGATTTGAGTGGAATTGCAATTTATCATGTTCAGATTGATACTGACACGCGCATATTCTTAGACTTGATTGTTGATGAACAAATAGATGGTAGCAAAACAAATTATAGCTTCGTTGGGAAGCATGAACGTAATTACTACGGAAGAATAAAAGCAATTAATAACGCGCAACTTGAGAGCCGGAGTTGGAGTCGGATAACCCCAGCAATTCAGCTACCTGTTTTTTTAAAATGGGATATAAATCATGATGGTGTTGTGGACATTACTGATCTCGTGCTTGTTGCCAAGGATTTCGGAAACAGAATCAATCAGGGATTCAACGGGAAATCTGACGTAAATACCGACGGGATTGTGGACCTATTTGACCTCATTCTAGTCGCCTCAAAATTCAGTAATCCAAACGCCGTAGCACTAGCCTCGAAACTAATCGATCAGGTCCTAGCACAAGTGGAAGAATTCCATCCAGCCAAATCTAGATTGTTGCCAAACTACCCCAATCCTTTTAATCCTGATACTTGGATTCCATTTGACGTCGCTATATTGGCAGATATCTCCATTTTGATCTATTCATTGGACGGTCAGATTGTGCGTCAAATTGAACTTGGATCCAAATCTGCTGGCAGTTATCGTACGAGAGATCGAGCTGCTTACTGGAGCGGCCGAAACCTGAATGGTGATATCGTTGCTAGCGGCATGTATTTTGTCATGCTGCGAGTTAATGGAATCCATACAGACAGGCAAAAAATAGTTATTAAGAAGTGAATCCATTCTGAATACTGTGAACTACCAGTAAAGTAGGTTGCTGATGAAATTCGAAGGTAAGCAAATTACAGTTTTTGGGTTGAGTCGGAGTGGTATTGCTGTAAGCAGACTACTACATGATCTGGGTGCTAACCTGTGCGTTACTGATCCAAAATCTGCCGATCAACTTAAGACCGAAATTGATGCCCTCAGTGACTTGGATATCGATTTTCTGCTGGGTGGACACAAGCCACAATGCATAAAGAACAAAGATATGCTCGTTGTATCACCTGGTGTGCCGCTAGACATTCCGATTCTGGTTCAAGCTAAACATGAAGGAATACCTATCCGAGGAGAATTGGAGGTAGCTGCTAGCGTATGTCGCACACCAATCGTTGCTATTACCGGAACCAAAGGAAAATCAACGACTACCATACTTACAGGAGAATTACTTAAGAGGGGAGCCTTCGGAACAGTTTGCGTGGCTGGTAATATTGGTAATCCCCTTTCAAATGATGTGCAACGTTTAGTGACAAATGATATCGTAGTTGCAGAAGTAAGTAGTTTTCAGTTAGAGACAACAATTAATTTCTGTCCATTAGTTAGTGTGGTACTGAATATAGCCCGTGACCACTTAGATCGTCATCAAACAATGCAGAGCTATCAGGAGATAAAGCAAAATATCTGTCAAAACCAAACAGACGATCATTGGATCATCTTAAATGCTGGAGATTCGAAAGTGCTAAGTTTTGCCAATAACACTAGGGCAAAGCCAGTCTACTTTTCTGATTCCACTGAGCCTAAGATAGGCTCCTTTTTGCGAAACGATGAAATCTGGATAAACTGGCAAGACCAATTGACTCGCGTGTGTCACATCAGCGAAATCCGTCTGAAAGGAAGACACAACATCCGAAACATGTTGGCCGCGATTGCAGTTGCCCAAATCTTTGAAATCTCGCCTAGCGATATTAGATCAACAGTGATTAATTTCGTGCCCCAAAATTATCCTGTTCTGGCACATGCGTTTGAATTCGTGGGAGAAGTGAACGGCATTCGATTTATTAATGATTCGAAGGCAACCAATGTCATCGCCGTTCGTGCTGCGCTTGAATCAATTGAGGCTCCAATTATATTGATTATGGGAGGCTACGATAAAGGTAATAATTATGAGCCACTTATCGGACTGATTCAATCTAAAGTCAAGAAAGTTATTCTGCTGGGTGGACGCACCCAAATAATCCGAAACGCGCTTTCAGAAGATATCGTTACTTTAAACACTACAGATATGAGCGCTGCTGTTCACCTTGCCTATGAACATTCAGAACTTGGAGACGTAGTTCTCCTCTCACCAGCCAACGCCAGTTTTGACATGTTTGAAGATTACCAAGAACGTGGGCAGACTTTTCGGAAAGTAGTAACCCAACTTGAATCTAAGGTCCACAGTAAACAACCAATCTTATAATCCCCCTTTACCGGTTAATCCATCTTTTGGCTTTGTAAAGCAGATCGATCAACTGTTTCTGTTTTTAATTTTGTGTCTTGTCAGTTTTGGGCTTGTAATGGTTTACAGTACCGGAAATGCTTTCATAGATCAAACTTATAATGGTAATGGTCTCCGTTATTTCAAAGTCCAACTGGTTGCAGTCGTTAGCGGTTTAGGTCTGATGATGGCTGTGTCATTGATACCCTACCAATTTTACGCTAAACACGCAAAGGGGATACTTGGACTTTCCATCCTTATTTTGCTACTGGTTTTTACACCGTTGGGCTATTATGTTCAGTCGAGGTCGGGGATGAAGTTTCATCGGTGGATTCGACTGGGAGGTTTCGGTTTTCAACCAGTTGAATTAGTAAAGTTAGGGATGATTATTTACACTTCAAATTTCCTCATTAGCAAACATGAACGGATTAAAAGCTTTACGCAGGGAATACTGCCTAATCTAATTATCCTCGCTTTGGTCTTTTTTCTTCTATATGTTCAGCCTGATTTTGGATCTGCCGTACTATTAAGCTTGGTTATAATACTACTTTTGATAACTGGTGGAGCGCGAATATCACAAATTTTTCTGGTTGGCGTGATTGCAGGGTTCTTTGTTTTTATATGGATGCAGGGTGATAATTACAAAATGCAACGAATACAAGACTATGTACGTGCGTTTTCCAATCCTTATGATACAAACTATCAGGTGACACAGTCTCTAAACGCATTAGCCGTTGGTAGTATAACCGGTGCTGGTATAGGGAATAGTATTTATAAACTGATGTTCCTACCGCATCCACATAATGACTTTATTTTTGCCATCGTGGGAGAGGAACTTGGTCTTCTTGGAACAATAACCCTTATTTTGCTCTTTATGCTGTTCGTATGGCGTGGTATCTACATCGCAACCTATGCAACGGATCAATTTGCAAGTTTAATTTCGCTTGGTATAATCACTCAGATTGGCCTCCAATCGGTAATAAACATTGGAGTTACTACGGGGCTTTTACCAACTAAAGGAATCAACTTACCTTTTATCAGTTATGGAGGTAGTTCTTTGGTAATGACCCTAATTTCCGTTGGAATCTTACTGAACATATCACGACATCTGCATGAAGATGTCTGAACGAACTGATGAACCCAAGAATTGTTATTGCTGGTGGTGGAACAGGTGGACATGTTTACCCCGCAATAGGTATCGCAAAAGAATTGCAGCTAATCGATTCAAATATCGACATTATTTTTATCGGCGGAGCAACTCAACTTGAATCGAAAGTGGTACCGCAAAATGGGTTCCAATTTCTACCAATTTCAATTGCGGGTTTTCCACGAAAGCTGACATTGAAATGGTTCCCAGTAATTACAAAGTTGTTGTTGGGAATTATAAAATCCTTCCAACTTCTGGCTAAGCTTCAACCGGATGCTGTTGTTGGAACAGGAGGATATGTCTCTGGGCCAGTACTCTTAGCTGCTTGGATCCATCGAATCCCCACTTTTCTACAAGAACAAAACGCTTCACCTGGACTCACGAATCGAATAGCGGGAACCTGGGCTCGTATGGCTTACTTAGCGCTGGAAGCAGCTGCATCGTATTTTCCTTCTAATGTTGTCATGTTAACTGGAAACCCAATACGTCGATCGATCTCAGCTGTTAAACGCAGTCTGAATACTTACGAGAAGTTGGGGCTTGATTCCAGCCTCAAAACAATTTTTGTTATGGGTGGCAGTCAAGGTGCTAAGGCAATTAACTCACTGATAATCGAGGCACTGAAATATCTTGAATGTCACAACCAACATTTTCAGTTGATACATCAAACTGGGAGACAAGATCTGCAGATTGTCGTCGGTAAATACGATAAATCATCGGTAAAGAGCGTGGTACAATCCTACTTTGATCGAATAGAAGAAATTTATAGCATCGTAGATCTAATGGTATGTCGTGCTGGGGGGATGACAGTCTCGGAGATTACCGCTTGTGGAATTCCTGCTATATTTATTCCACTTCCCTATGCCGCGGGAAATGATCAACTAGCTAATGCTAAAACAATAGCTAATAAAGGTGCAGGAATTGTTTTAGATCAATTTAAAATAGATGGTAAGATACTAGCAGACTGTATAATCAATATTATTACTGATTCGGCAAGGCTGGATAGCATGTCCCAAGCAAGCCATAAACTTGGTAATTCTGACGCAGGGCGAATTATTGCTGAGTCAATTTATAATTTTATGTAAGTGTAATATTATTATGTTTGGAAAAACAAGACACATCCATATAGTTGGAATTGGTGGCGCAGGTTTAAGTGGTATTGCTGAAATACTAGTGAACCTTGAATTCAAAGTCTCTGGATCTGACCTGCGTTCAACAGAAGTAACAGACCATTTGATGAAAATTGGAGCGGATATTTATGAGAAGCATTCTGCCAAACAGATACAAAACGCAGATGTTGTGGTTGTCTCTCCCGCTATTCCGCCAGAGAATCCAGAGATTGTTGCCGCACATGAGCAAAAAACCCCCATCATTCGTGGAGCAGAGATGCTAGCGGAAATTATGCGGATGAAATTTAGTATTGCTATTAGTGGCACTCATGGAAAGACGACAACAACTGCTATGACGGCCGCCGTTTTGGAAGAATTAGATCCAACCGTAGTTGTGGGAGGGAAACTGGTAAGTTTGGGAAGTCATGCACGCATTGGAAATAGTGAGCTGATGGTAGTTGAAGCAGATGAAGCATATGGGTCAATTAAGGAATTCTTCCCGACTATCGCTGTTGTCACATCTATTGACGCGGACCATTTGGATTACTACAACAATGTTGAGGAAATAGGCCAGACGTTTCTGAACTTTATCAACAAAGTTCCATTTTATGGTTCGGCGATCGTCTGTTTAGATCAAGTAAATATCCGCCAGATAATACCGCAGATTGAAAGACGTTACTGTACTTATGGCATCGAGACAAAGGCTGATGTCATGGCAACAGACATCAAACATGATGGACCAGCGTCACATTTTTCTGTTTTAGCGCATGGGGATCTACTTGGCCGAATTCATTTGAAGATGCCAGGAAAACACAATGTATCCAATGCATTAGCTGCAATTGCGGCTGGGCTCCAGATGGACTTACCATTCAGCCAAGTTACAGATGCGCTTGAAGAGTTTCGTGGAGTGCATCGGCGTTTCGAAATTTTAGGGGAAGTTCAAGATATTATCATTGTTGATGATTATGCCCACAATCCAACCAAGCTAAAAGCTGCTTTAAATGGTGTACGCGACAGTTACGATCGACGCATAATTGCTATCTTCCAACCACATAGATACGGTCGAATCAGTCGTCTCAATGATGAGATTTCAAAGTCATTTAGTCAGAGTGATGTTCTCATTGTTGCACCGATTTACGCTGCAGATGAAGCACCGATTGAGGGTGTGACTGGGGAGAAACTGGCTATAGCAATTGAAGCCAACGGACACAAAAACGTAACGTACATGCCATCGAAAGATCAGATTGTTAATCATTTAATTGATATTGTCCAGCCCAATGACATCGTCATCACTATGGGTGCTGGCGATATCTGGCGAGTTGGTTACAAGCTATTGGATCAGTTAAAAAAATGAGAATCTATGCTCCACAACTATATGTTCCACCGCTGGCTACCGAGTCCTTAGACACACGAACTTATGAAAAAACTAACATCAGTCAGCTTATTTGGCTAGCATTGGTAATTATTATTGCTTTTTCACATGTAAACAGCATAATCCTAAACAGCAGCATTTTGCAGCTAGAGGAAATCTCTGTTCAGGGAAACGAACTTTATACGCAAGATAAAATTGTTAATTCTTCAGGGTTACAAATAAATCGTGACCTCATTCATCAGGTTTCAGAGGAAGAGATTGCAGCACGTATTGAGAAACTAAATTATATCAAGGAAGCAGTTGTTTCAAAACATTATCTCTTGAAAACTGTATCAATAAACATTACAGAACGGAAAAAAACTGCCAAAATCCCATGTATAATTGAAAAAAAACCGCTTTTTATGATTGTCGACCGGTCTGGTTATGTGCTAGAATACCTAAATTTGCCCGATCTTTCGCACAGTTCACTGGTAAAAATTATCGGTAAGAGTGCTGAATTGGGTAGTCAATTAGTGTCCGAGCAGGTTCAAACTGGCTTAAAAGTTTTAGACCTAATCCAGAAAAGAGCAGAAGAAATCTTTTCCGAACTGGATTCTATTGATGCAAGTGAAACGGATCGAATTCGCGTTCGGCTGAGAAATATGCCCTTGATTCTATTATCTTCGGATCAGCTTGTGATTGGTGTTAACCGACTTAAACTGTTTTTCCAACATCTAAAACAAGCAAAGCAAGCTAAAAAGCGGATGGGAGTGTATTTAGATTTTAGATTTGAAGATGCTGTGTACTTAATGGAGAAGAAGCAAGATGGCAACTGATTATATTGTTGTTGGCCTAGATATTGGAACAAGCAAAATTGCCGTGATCATCGGAAACACTTGGCAAGGAGATCCTGAGAAGATTGAGATTCGCGGTGTCGGTACTGCTCCCTCTCGAGGGCTACGACGTGGTATCGTGGTTGACATGGAACTGACGACGGCAGCAATTCGCGAAGCAGTTTCCGCCGCTGAGTTAATGTCTGGAGTTCAAATCGGATCCGCCCACGTTGGGATTGCTGGTGGTCACATCATGGGACAAACATCACACGGAATTGTTGCAGTTTCAGGTGAGGGACATGAGATCACGCAATCTGATATTGACCGTGCAATTAACGCAGCTAAAGCAGTTGCTATTCCCGCTGACAGAGAAGAGATTATGTCCTTACGTCAACGCTTTAAAGTGGATAATCAGGATGGAATTAAAGATCCTATTGGTATGTCCGGCGTTCGTCTTGAAGCTTACGTACACATCATTACTGGAGCAGTTGGTGCTGTTAAGAACCTTACAACATGCGTGAATGACGCGGGCATGGCGGTTGAATCTGTTGTGTTGGAGCCCATAGCTTCTGCAGAATCGGTCTTGAACGCAGAAGAAAAGTTGATTGGTGTAGCTTTAGCTGACATTGGTGGAGGAACAACAGATACTGTAGTTTATAAGGATGGTTCGTTACGCCATACCGAGGTACTATCAATAGGTGGTGATAACCTAACGCATGATATTGCCCAGTTGTTAAAGATGACGCCTGATGATGCTATTCAACTCAAACACCTCAAAGGATGTGCCTTGGTAGATATGGTTGATCCAAATGAGACGATCCAAATACCCACAGTTGGTGGGCTCCATAGACCGCAATTTGTGCCAAGAGAATTCCTAGCTGAAATCGTCCAATGTCGTATGGAAGAAACACTAAATCTAATACACCAAGAGATAAAGAAAAGTGGCGTTGAAGTCCCTGCAGGTCTTGTACTGACTGGAGGGACTTCACTAATAAATGGTATGGTTGAGTTAGCAGAGCCAGTGTTTCCATGTCCAGTCAGGGTAGGGTATCCACGTCCATTAAAAGGATTAATCGATAAAGTCAACAGTCCTGTTTATGCTACCGGCGTTGGACTGGTAATGTTGGGATCACAAAATCATCATGTGGCAGATGGAAAATCTTTCATCAAGGGAGAAGATCGATTTAATCAAATTCTATCACAGATGAAAAACTGGTTCAGTGACTACTTTTAAATCTTCCACTGAGTTCATTTCAAAAACCTGTTGACTTTACTAATATTGCTGTTTTATAATCACAGAATTCACTTAATTTTTGATAGTTGACGATTAAGGTATAGGAGGCTTGGTTACGTGCGTTACCAGATGTGACCAAAATACAATGGACCCGAAATTAGACGCAAGCATGATCGACTTCGATATGGAACAAGATGAGCAAATCGGTTCTGCGAGGATCAAGGTAATTGGTGTTGGTGGTGGTGGGAATAATGCGGTTAAGCGCATGATTGAAGCCAACCTGACTGGAGTGGGGTTTTATGCAGTGAACACCGATCTTCAAGCATTAACAACCTGCCATAACGCTATGCGAGTCCAGATTGGTGCTACGACCACACAAGGATTAGGCGCGGGCGCAAATCCTGAGAAGGGCCGCGTAGCTGCCGATGAAGACCGTGACAAATTAAAGGCCATTGTTGAAGGAGCAGACATGGTTTTTGTGACCGCCGGCATGGGAGGTGGGACAGGGACCGGTGCGGCTCCGATTATTGCAGGACTTGCAAGAGAAGCTGGGGCATTAACAATTGGTGTTGTAACCCGACCATTCCACTTTGAAGGTCGTCGCCGGGGCGATAACTCGATAGAGGGACTGGAGGAAATTCGCGAGAACACCGATTCCGTAATTGTCATTCCTAATGAGCGTTTAATTGAATACGTGGATCAGAATGTCGCTTTGCGTGCTGCCTTTAGTATGGTAGATGAGGTATTACTGAATGCTGTGCAGAGCATTTCTGACCTGATAACTATTCCGGGTGAAATTAACCTTGATTTTGCTGATGTACAAACTGTTATGGAAGATTCAGGAAGCGCGTTGATGGGCATTGGCCGAGGTGCTGGTGACAGCCGTGCTCAAGTTGCGGCTCAAAATGCTATATCTTCTCCATTGCTTGAGGAAAGCAGTATTTCTGGAGCAACTGGCATTATAGTTAACCTGACAGGACCATCACATATGGCCATGCAAGAATTAAACGATGCCATGGACGTTATTACTGCAGAATCGGACACGGATAACATCATTTTTGGCTTAACTTATGACGATAACCTTAGCGATGACGAAATCAATATCACCGTTATTGCTACCGGTTTTGAGCATGGCAGCTCATACAACCAAGATACATCTGCGGATGTTAGAGATTCAAGTGAGTTTTTAGGCCGTTTTGGTCAGAGTAACCGTTTCTCAGATCGGTCGCGCCATACCTCCCGTGATTCGCGTGATTCGCGTGATTCGCGTGATTCGCACCGATCCAGACCAAATTCTCGCAGGGATTCGAGGTTCAACCGCCGATCATTCGATAGAGATCAAGCTAATCAGCCAAAGAGCAATGATGACAGAGAGTTTGCTTCGGCACCAGCTTCTGAAACTCTCGATCTGCCGGAAATGATGCGTACCCAAGAACCTGCCAGACAACCTGGCGAACAAGCAAACCAAAATAGGCCGAACGACGTTGGCACAGACATCGAAATTCCGACATGGCTCCGCATTAACAAAGACGATTAAAAATTAGAAAGCCATCATAGGTACTTCTGCATGTTGGTGTTCGATTAATGATCTAACTTCGTCTGCAAGATGTTTCCCATAAGTTTCTTGGATGATATAGATTGATGTATCAATTGCTAAGCTGCTGCCAGCACAAGTAAGAATCCGCCCAGCACGTACGATTTTCGATGAATTATATGGGATGAGATCGTCTCGTTCTTGCAGCTCTTTTAAGGCCAGCCAATGAGTTGTAGCCTGACGTTCGCGTAATATACCTGCTGCAGCAAGAATTAGTGTGCCGGTAGAAACACCAACTACAAATTCACACTGGTTAGCCAGTTTCCTAAGTTGCCTCTGAATCATCGGATTTGCCATTGGAACCTTTCGACCTTCTCCTCCTGGTACAATCATTAGATCAATTTTTATAATGTCCAAAAAGGTGCTCTCCGGAGTAATAATGAGGCCATTCACACACCTTATCGGTTGTAACCGCAGCGCAAAGGTAAAGGTTTGCATGACGCCCGGACGAATTCGGTTGACTGAGGCAAATACTTGAAAAGCTCCTGCAAAATCAAGCGGATTCATGTCATCATAGAGAAAGAAACCAACTTGTTTGACATCTTGTTGTCCTATGCTTGTGTCCTCAATCATGATTTTTCCTTGCCAGTTTCGCTAATCTTATGTATTCATCTTTTCCTTTGGAAATCCGATCAATATCAACTTCCATTATCTCACGTCTAATCTTAGCTGGTATGCCAACTGCGACGCAACCTTGAGGTATCTCTTGACCTTCCAACACAACAGCACCCGCACCAACAATCGCATTTTTCCCAATTCGCGCATCCGTGAGAATGGTTGCCCCCATTGATATCATGGCACCATTGTCAATGGTGCAACCGTGAATGATTGCTCGGTGACCAATCGTTACGTCGTCACCAATGATACAAGGAAATCCATGATCCAAGTGGATAATTGTTCCATCTTGAATATTTGTACGTTGACCAATTCTGATGTAATCAATATCAGCTCGTAACACGCAATTAAACCAGACACTGGCTTCAGCCCCGATTGTAACGTCGCCAATAATCTTGACTCCTTCCGCAATATACACGGATTGATCAATTTGTGGTGCTTTATCTTGAAACTTTATTAGCATGTTTTGCGTACCCTTTCTCACCTAGTTCTTCTTTAATCTTTTCAAGTACATTTTTCGCTTGTTCCACTGCTGTTTTTAGCTCACTATCCTGACTAGTAATTGGAGTAAATCTAGCCATGTCACATTCCCTTAAAATTCTTACTATTTCATCAATAGACAATTCCGGTACATTTCCCAAACGCAGTTGTTGTTTTACAATTTCTGGATTGAGTCCAACCGAGCTATTATCAAAACTATCACCAACGTAATTGTAGATGGCATTTGCGAGGTCGGTAAAAGATTGGGCTTGATCAAGTATTGTAAGCACATTCGTATAAGCATTCTGTTGCTGCAATTTCGGTTGGTCTACCTGACTTTGCTGGTGGTTATAAACCCTGATTCTGTAAATTATGCCTATAACACCAATAAATAGAACACCAAAACTCCAAGCGAAAATCTTATACAGCCCCGTTTCAGTGTTCATTTCATTGGTGGCTGACGTTGATGAATCCGACCAAGTAATCTTAGATTCAATTGTAGTTCCAGGCAAAATCTGTAGTAAAATCTGATTAGTAGACATAATTTCATATTTTTCCTTGTCAGGATCAAAATAGAAAACCTCGATTACCGGAATTGTAAAACGGCCTGATTTCGATGGAATAATGACATATTCGTAGGTCCGACTCCCTTGAATTTTCCCATCTGTATCCTGTGTAACATCTGTGATCTTAGGATCATAAATTGTCAGATCAATCATCTCAGGTGTTTTTAATTCCGGTAGAGTTTCAATATTACCAGTACCAGAAATTCTAACGTGCATCGTTATTGCTTCACCAACTTTAACTTTAGCTTGATCCACTTCTGATGTAATTCGGTATTTCCCAACTACACCTTCAAAGCTAGTTGGCTTGCCTGTTTCTGGCAGAGGACGTACATCAACCTTAATAGCCTCGGTCGTTAACTGCCTAGGAGTAGACCAATTGCTAAGTCCAATCGAGGTTGGCAAGGAAAGTGTGGCGGGGTCAATTGTGATACTACCAGTCATCATAGGAAACAGGGCAGTTTTAATTTCTGCCACCCGAAACTGTGTACCGCTAATGACTTCTATCTTGGATTCCTGTTGTCCCAATTGGGACTTCCAAAACCGATTCATAGGCGGAGATTGGTACTTGGGAGAATCGATACTAGGGAGAACCGCCGTGTGTAAATAACGAAAAGTATAGGTAATTTGCTCTCCAACATACGGAGATTGATTGTCGATACTGGCTTCAACTTTTTGAGTACCACCATAAAAAGGATCATTAAATAAATTCCGAGACCAAGTACGTTTTTGAGGATCAGTTTGGTTTCGTGGTTGGATCCTCGGCGTAACTGTGATAGTAATCGGCCGCGTTTGGTAATTTTTACCATCAAGTGGAAAAACAATATCTGGAATTGTAAATGAGCCCTCTTTTTGCGGGATCACAGAATAAGACCACGTTTTCGACACAGACATTTGTGTGTTGATGGTATTGTACTGGTTCTGCGTTCCGAGATAGAAGGCGTGAAAACTGGAAGGCAATAAGGAACCAAGCTCTGGAGGTTTAATCGCTTCTAATCGCCTGTTACTTGATACGGTGATTTTAAAGGTGCCGCTTTGACCAACAGCAATCGTGTCTGGTGTAAGAGTTGCAGATACAGATGTGCTTTGCCCGAACCCTGACGAACTGAAGATGAAAAATACCAGGCATAATAACTGAAATCTAAAGCTGGAATGTTGTTGACTGAGAAATGTCTTACCAATCCTTGTCAGAGCTTGGGAGTTTCTGCCGTGCAATTTGCCGGCGTAAAATCTGCCTACGAATTTCATGCTCATCATTTTTCAGAGCTTCTAACAGCCGAATTGCGTCTGCTTCCGACATCTTCTGCACATCGGGGGCTATCTGATTTTGTTGTTGCTGTTTTGAATTCTGCCGCTGTTGGTTTTGGTTGCCATCCTTATTTTCGTTATTGGCTTGTTCTTGGTTGTTTGATGATTCTTGATCTCGCTGCTGTTGGGCTAATTTTTCAAGCGCGAGCTCAAGATTATGCTTGGAGTCCAAATCTACATGATTGTTGCGTAAAGCTGATTTGTAGGACCGAATGGCATCCTCAAAGTTACCCATTTGAAACTGTGAGTTCCCCAGATTGTAGTATGCTTTGTTTTGTTTTCCCAGTGTTAGCTGGTTTATAGATTTCAGGAAATATTTTTCTGCTTGATCAAACTCCTTGTTCTGATAAAGCGCTACTCCTAAATTATAGTTCGATATCGGTTCATCCGGCTTGGTATCAATCGCAGATTGATATATTTTCTTGGCTTTTGTAAAATTGCCAGTCTTGTAGCTTTTATTCCCTGCCTTAATTAGACTCCTCCATCCACCGAGAAAACCAGTAAGGAGAGAAATTGTGCAGAAGAGAACAATTGTGCTTTTCATAGGTGATCCTATGAAATTAGTTTAACAATTTCATCTTTTAGTTGTCAATTCAAAATCAAAATCGAACGTTTCGCTTTGGCATAAATCACCAAAATTAGGTTATAATATTAATTATAGTTAATTCTAATATTGTTGTTCAATTCAGCTCAAAGACACGTTTTTTTGATCTTGCTGTTATTTCTAAGAAAATCCATGAAAATTGCAATTATGGGAGGGACATTTAACCCAATTCATAATGCACACTTAATTAGCGCTGAACAGGTGCGTGATAAACTCAACTATGATCACGTATTATTTATTCCATCTGCACGTCCTCCGCACAAAGGAGCACATGATATTATTGATTCAGAACATCGCTATGAAATAACTCGAATGGCAGTTGCAGATAATCCACATTTTGATGTGCTGAGGATCGAGTTAGACCGCAAAGGACGATCATACGCAATCCAAACAATCAGGGAGTTACAAGAACTTTATGGGAATGATTGTGAATTAGCATGGATTATTGGCGCGGATTCATTGATAGAATTTAAGATCTGGAAAGATTGGGATGAGATTCTAAACATCTGTCATTTTATCGCCACTACACGTCCTGGCTATCCATTGTCAAAAGTGCCGCATGACATTATCAGCCGAGTTGAGATCTTTCAAATTCCAGAGATAGAAATTTCTGCTACTGACATTCGGGATAGAATTTGTTCAAACCGCTCAATACGCTACCTCATCCCATCACAAGTGGCAGAATATATCGCCAAACACAGACTTTTCATATAACAGGGATTTCCCATCAAAAGATGAAAAAAGAATGTAGCATCTGTGAAGAAAAGTTCGATTTTGTGTATCAAAAAGGTGAACAATTTCCTCCATATTTTCCATTTTGTAGTTCACGTTGCAAGCAGATTGATCTTGCTAGGTGGCTCAATGAGGAATACCAAATTAGTTCACCAATTACAGGCGAGGAGTTGACGACCAAAGATGAAGAAGCTTTAGCAGACTTCTTACCTGATGAGGTAGAGGACGATTGCATCACTGATGAAAAGAAGGCTTGAGCAGATCAAGGAATTTTTACGAGAAAAACTTAAACCAACACGTTTTGAGCATGTGCTATCAGTACGTGACACAGCGATGAATTTTGCCACTAAATATGAAGTAGATCTTCGAAAAGTAGAACTAGCCGCACTTTTGCACGATTGCGTCAAGTGGATAGACGATAAAATATTGATCGAACTCTCAAAAAAATACCAGATAAAACTTGACCAAATCGAGAAAGAAAATCCAGCATTGTTGCATGCAAAAATTGGTGCTGAATATGCAAAAGATCATTTTGGTATAACAGATCCAGATATACTCAATGCCATTCGAAATCATACTACCGGTGCTAAAAGGATGTCACTAGTTGACAAGATCCTATATGTCGCTGATTTTTGTGAACCGAAACGAAACTATCAAGTTGCAGGTGATGTTTATAAAATCGCAGAGATTGACCTCGATTCAGCAATGCTCGAAGTAGCCCGAAACAAAATTATCAGACAAATCGAAGACAATGTGTTAATTCATCCGAATACCATTGATGTTTACAACACTGTACTTCGTTTATTAGATAAAAAAAGAGAGAAGTAAAAATTGGAAAATGATGCACTAGAGATGGCAAAAACTGCGGCCATTGCTACGTTAAGTCGGCGTGCCGAAGATGCCAGAATCCTTGATCTCAGGGAGCTTGGTGGATTCACGGATTTTTTTGTCATCTGTAGTGGGAACTCGAACCGGCAAGTTGAAGGAATATCCGAAAAGGTAGTAGAAGATATTAGGGAAAGGTGGGATCAGCGACCATGGCATCGGGAAGGTCAGCGTAAAGGAGACTGGATTCTTCTTGATTACGTTGATGTTGTGGTGCATATTTTCCTGCATGAAAAACGGAAAACTTATGATTTAGAACGGCTTTGGTCTGACGCATTGGAGATTGAGTTACCAGAAATCAATACTAATCTCATAGAAGTCAACTATGAGATTGACGAAGAATATGACGAACTTGACGACTTCGAACTTGATGATTTTATTTTTGATGACGATGGATTTGGGATAAAAATTGATTGACCAAGTTAGGCTGCGGGTCAGCGAAGTACTAAGAGCTGCCATTCAACAGGCAATAAACCATGCTGAAATCTCTCTTGATATTATACCCGACATTGTATTTTCTCCGACAAAGAATCCGGAGCATGGTGATATCGCAACACCGATTGCCATGTCGCTGTCAAAAACTGCGAAAATGCCGCCAAGGCAGATAGCTGGGATTATCGTTAACCATTTGGCTAACGATCCATTGATACGTCAAGTCGAGATTGCTGGACCAGGTTTCATCAACCTCTTCATCTCAGAAGATTGTCTTTACAAAACATTAGAACACATTATTCACCAAGGTGAAGGCTACGGTCGGTCGCAGGACGGTGCAAGAAAGCGAATTCTGGTGGAGTTCGTAAGTGCTAATCCCACAGGACCTCTCAATATTGTTAGTGGCCGGGCAGCAGCGGTTGGGGATGTACTCGTAAATTTGCTCAATGTTGCTAACTACGATGCAATTCGTGAGTTCTATGTTAATGATGCTGGTAAGCAAGTGGAACGCCTCGGCGCGTCAATTGATGTTCGCTACCGTCAGTTGCTAGGCGGAGAAGAACTAAAAATCCCAGAAGATGGTTATCATGGCGAGTATCTGATTGATATAGCTAGATTGATAGTTGAAAGTGAAGGAGATCAATATTTACAATTAGATGAAGCTGCTCGAATCGATAAGTTCAAAGACATCGGGATTCAGCGCTTACTAGATGGACAGAAGTCAACGTTGAAACGATTTGGTGTTGAATTTGATGTTTGGACAAGTGAACAGGTAATTCGTGACACTAAGAAACCTGAACAAATTATAGAAATCTTTACGAAAAAGAAACTACTTTATGAAGCAGAGGGCGCCATCTGGTTTCAAATGACTGAATTTGGTGATGACAAGGATTGTGTTGTCATTAAAAGTGATGGCGAGTTCACCTATTTCGTTCCAGATGCCGCGTATCACCGTGACAAATTCGATCGCGGTTTTGATTTGCTGATTGATATCCTTGGACCTGATCATCAAGGGCACATCGTTCATCTTGATCATCTAATCAATGCCCTTGGATATAGTGCCGACCGGTTTGAAGGACTTGTTGTCCAACAGGTTAATTTAGTTCATCAGGATGGAAGCCGCGTTGAAATGTCAAAACGAAAAGGTCATCTTTATACCCTAAACCAGTTGATAGATGAACTGGCGGAGACAGTAGGAGAACAGTTCGCAGTTGATGTGGCCAGATATTTTTTTCTGAATCGAACCAACAACAGTCACCTCGATTTCGATGTCAAGCTGGCTGTCACACGTGCTAATGATAACCCAAGTTTCTATGTCCAGTACGCACATGCAAGGTGTTGCAGTATCTTTCGTGAGATGAAAGATCGAAACATTGATCAGCTGCCGATTAATCAAGTCGACCTTAATCTCCTGACCGTTGATGAAGAGGCACAAATTATTAAAAAAATGGCAGGCTATCCGGGAGTCATTTTGAATGCTGCGGAAGAGCGTGAACCTTACCGTGTCCCCAATTATCTGTACGAGCTTTCATCACACTTTCATACATTCTATAATAAGTTTCGCGTGTTGGACATGGATCATCCGGATTTAACGCAGTCGCGACTTGTGCTTGTTAGATGCGTACAGATTGTGATTTCGAACGGCTTGAAACTGTTAGGAATTTCGGCACCAGAAAAAATGTGATATGAAACACTTGTATTTCAGTATGCACCTAAATCCTTGGCCCTAAAACATAATGAGGAAAATATGCGTCAACCAGAAAAGCCTTTAATTGTCTATGATGGCCAATGCAATTTTTGCATCAACGCCATACAAAGAATTCGGAGCCAAGCCAAAGCGGGACAATTCAATTATATTCCCAACCAGGATTCCGACCTGTATATTGCCTATCCACAACTCATTGAATTCCAATCACATGCAGGAATGCGATTTATTGATCAACAGGGTAAAGCATTTTGCGGGGCTGATGCCATTTACCAAATCTATCGACGTCTGCGTTGGTCCCAATATATTGCGTGGATCTATGTTGTTCCGGGAATTCACAGGATTTGTAAGATTTTTTACTTGATTATTGCCAAGAATCGGTACCGCTTGAGCCGGGCAGTGTGCGACTCCGACGTGTGCGATTCAGATTGAAGAATAGCCCCCTTTACTGTCCGATGATTGCAGTTCCTGTTCACTAAAACTTTCCACCGTCCCTCGATATCTAAAACAATAGTAATTTCTGATACTAGTTAGGCTGTATTTTGAAAAATATATCCATTAGGCTTCCTCTTTCAAATCTAATATTGACGGTATGTTTTCTTATAGTTGCGACTAGTTGTGTCGATAAGAAAATCAAATCCTATGAGAAAAAAGATGAAGTTAATCTACATGAAACAGCAAAAAATCATTACGAGCTTGGAGCCAGTATAAAACAGCAAAACCCACGGAAAGCGATAGAGGAATTTAAGAATGCCATTCGGATAGATCAACTGCATTTAAAAGCTCATCTTGAATATATCCATCTCATGGCGGAACAAGGAAGATCCAATCAGGTTATCAATGAATATCGGGCGAAAATTAAACAACATCCGGGAAATGAGATTTATCACTATTTAATAGGGCAGGTTTTGGAGGAAACCGAAGATAAAATAGAAGAGTATCAAAAAGCAATACAGATTAACCCTGATTACTACCGTGCGCACCTGAGTTTAGGCAATTGCTATAAGGTAAAGGGTGAAATTCAAAAGGCCGTTTATCACTTAAAGGAGGTTGTCCGCATCAACCCCAACCATGAGGAAACGCACCGTTCATTGAGTGAAATAGTTTATGGAGAGCAAGCCAAGATAACCGAGGCTATTCATCACCTGAAAGAAGTCATCCGTATCAATCCCAAAGATGCCTCATCCTACGTCAATCTAGGCGTTGCCTATTCTGAACAGGGCAGAATCGAAAAAGCCATTGAAATGTATGAACAAGCTATTGGTATCAATCCCAATTTGTTCGAAGCGCATGTCAACCTTGGCCTAGTTTATTCTCGACATGGAGAGTTAGATAAAGCTATCAAGGTCTACCAAGAAGTTATCCGTATCAACCCTAATGATGAATATGGCCGCTACGATTTAGGGACTTTTCATCAACAACAAGGAAATCCGGATCAGGCTATTCATCATATGCGAGAGGTTATTCGCATCAATCCCGACTTTTTACAGGCGCATTACAATTTGGGATCTATCTATAGTAAACAAGGAAATCCGGACCAGGCTATTCATCCCGGACCAGGCTATTCATCACATGCGAGAGGTTATTCGCGTCAACCCGAATTATGAGAAAGCGCACCTTATGCTAGCAGATATTGCTTATGACCAAAACCAGAAAATTGACGAAGCTATTTATCACCTAAAAGAAGCTATCCTTATTAATCCTTATAGCATCTCTGCTCACTATAATTTAGGAATAATTTACGCAAACAAAGGCCTGATCGATAAAGCCATTAATCACTTGAACGAAACTATGCGTATTGATCCCGAGTATGGAAAAGGTTACTATAGCTTAGCGCGCATGTATTCACTAAATAACCAAAAAGGATTAGCTATAAGTTCTCTTCAGCAAGCGATAAGTCTTGTTGGACATGAAGCAACTGAACTGTTAAAGATAGATACTGCTTTCGACAATATTCGTGGAGATCGAGATTTTTACGAATTGCTAAAATAAATTAAATTTAAACATGTGCGGCCCCTACTACAGAAAGACATTTTATAGTTTCTAACCTTCTTAATTTGGGGATCTTCATTAGCAGTCCATCATTAGCCAAAAAAGTACAGCTAAGGTTTTTTACATTTTTTAAAATCACAAATCCATAACAAAATTAACAAGTTAACAAAATATCTTGACTTCTAATTTTCAAGATGGTATTTCCCCCGTTAACTTCAAATTATACTTGATATTCGAATACACCGATCAATCTAACATTTAAATTCTACATCAGGTAAGGAAACTCATTTTAAGGATGAAAAAGCTCTCCATATTAATCTTTTTTGTGTCAATGATTTCTACATTCTCGGCTTTTGGACAAAAAGAAAATGTCGAAGAACCTACAGAAATAGAATTGGAAGAAATTAGTGTTATAGCCAATCGAGCCACAGTCAGGGAAACTCCTGTTGCTTTTTCTGATGTTAGCAAATCTGATTTAAGTGACAGGCTCGCTTCGCGAGATTTACCAATGATATTGAGTGAGACTCCTAGCGTTTACGCTTCGATGTCGGGTGGTGGATCAGGAGACAGCCGAGTTAATGTTCGCGGATTTAATCAGCGAAACGTGGCAGAATTAATGGAGTCCCTGTTAACGATATGGAAAATGGCTGGGTTTACTGGTCCAATTGGGATGGAATGAGTGATGTTACTAATTCTATTCAAGTGCAACGAGGTTTAGGAGCCAGTAACTTCGCTATTGCTTCGGTTGGTGGAACTATCAACGTCCTTACCTCTGCTGCTGATATGAAAAAGGGTGGTACCTTTAAACAAGAATTTGGTTCTCAAAGTTTTTTGAAGACCACTTTGTCTTACTCCACCGGTAAATTGAATAACGACATCGCAACATCATTTCTGTTACAAAAGAAAACCGGGAATGGTTATGTAGATGGAACATGGACGGATGCGTACTCTTACTTTTTCACCGCCAATAAGACCTTTGGTAATCATTCATTTGATTTTACACTTCTTGGAGCGCCTCAGCAGCATGGGCAACGCGACGGAGATAATAAACACACTGCCAAGGACTGGGAATCTTTTAATTACGATACTAGATACGGTAGCCCAGACGACCGCAAAGTTAATAGCGGTTCCACAGGAAGTGGTTGGGGATATGTAGGCGATGATGCAAGAAATTTAATGAAAGAAGGATCTTATGGTGGTGAGTCTATGGACTTCATTTCCAGCGCGTTGTTTGGTGGAAATATTCAGTTACTTAAAAAGGTCGGTGGAAAATGGTTGATCAACAGTCGTACCAACTATTATCACAAACCAGTTTATAACTTGAACTGGTATTGGAAGGTTGGCAATAAAACAAAGCTATCTACAGTATCTATGGTTCTAATGGCCGTGGCGGTGGTACGGGGCCACTCAACTCACGTGGTTATACTAAGGTGGGATGATGGGGATGATGAGAAAAAAATTGGAAATACATCAATCCCAAACATGGGGACGATGGAACATATGTTTTCGAAGTCTGAAAAACGCTCGAAGTATATCATTCGGGCATCGGTAAACCATCATAACTGGTATGGGGTTATCTCATCGCTCAATCACTTGTTGACAAATCAAATAACATTAAGTGGTGGAATTGATGCCCGAGCTTATTCTGGCATTCACTATCGAGAGGTTCAAAACTTGCTCGGTGGAGATTACTACGTTGATTACAGTGATAAAAATGTACCAGATGGTAACGCCGCTAAAGTTGGGGATAAAATCGCTTATTTCAATACCGGCTACAATAAATGGATTGGGGAATTTGGACAAACTGAATATAAGACGGATACGCTGTCAGCCTTCAGGTCGTTGGCTTTTTCAAACACTCAATACCAGAGGGAGGATCCTTTCAATTACGAACCGGAAGAGAAAATGTCTGAGACGGCCAATTTCCCTGGATACGCTGCAAAGGTTGGTGCTAACTATAACGTTAACTCTCAGATAAATGTGTTCGGAAATATCGGCAGTTTATCAATTGCGCCTAACTTCCATAATGTTTACTTGAATTATAATAATACGGTTAATCCGGAAGCTAAGAATGAAAAGATCACAGCTTTTGAATTAGGTACGGGTTATCGTTCAAGTAAATATATCGTGGATATAGATTACTACTATACAGTATGGCAGGACAAAGCACTCGTAAGAACTAGCAAAGGGAAAGATGACGGTTGAAACATCTACAACATTCAAGGACTGAATGCCAACCACAGCGGCATAGAGCTTGATGGCTTATTCATACTAAATGAATTAGTTTCGTTAGGAGGCTCAATGTCAATTGGAAGCTGGGTTTGGAGTGGAGACGTCGCTGCCACAGTAACAGATGATTACGGACGTAAAGACACATACGATGTTAAAATCTATTCTGATGGGCTGCATGTGGGTGACGCGCCTCAAACGCAAGTTTCTGGAAGGATTAATCTAACTCCAATTGCGGATTTAGGGATTACTGGCGTACTTAAATACTTCGATAACCACTATGCTGCCTTTAATCCTGAAAACAGAAATAACAAGACAAGGGATGACGCATATAAATTAGACTCTGTTTCATTGCTTGATTTACACGCCGGTTACAGTATGGAGCTGTCGAGTTATAATCTAGTCTTCGGTCTGCATATCCTAAACCTACTTGATACTGCCTATGCCAGTGATGGAATTGATGGGAAAGAACATAATGCAGAAACAACAAAGATATTTTATGGTTTTGGACGCAGAATTAATGCATCTATATCGGTGCAATTCTAGCAATTAAGTTAAGCGGATTGCGTAATTGTAAGCTTATTGGGTTAATCTGGTATTTGGGAATTGTTCGATATAAAGGAACCCAAAACTATCTTTTGCTATCCTATTACGCTTCGATTCCCTGATGCCCCGTCATGTACTATATTCAGTGGCGCTATACTGATATTAATCAACCCTGTTTTTTGCCCTTATGTTTTATAAATTCCTTTGGCCCTCTGAAGGTTGCGCTATCTCTGCGTGCTACTGGTAACACCAAATAATTTATTATAACTGGTATTTTGGCTTACATTGACTCAGAAAGTTTCCTAATTAAGAAGTCATTTCATACCATAAGACGCTTCACCTAAGAGGTTTGTATGCTGCTAGAGAATCGAATTGCCATCGTAACCGGAGGGAGTTCGGGAATCGGTCGAGGGATAGCAACTGAATTCGCTCGTGAAGGAGCTCAAGTCGTGGTAACTGATATTCAAGAGGCTCCAAGTCGTGGTAAATATCACGAAAAAAATACAATAACGCCTACGGTCGAAGAAATTGAGAAACTCGGTGCCCAAGGTTTGTTTGTTCAAACAGATATGGCTGATGACTCCCAGGTTGATCTCCTGATCCAGAAAACGGTGGAACATTTTGGTGGGCTGGATATACTTGTCAATAACGCGGGTATACACATACCCGGAAACAGCCAAGAAATTTCAATTGCTGACTGGGATAAAGTGGTTGGTGTCGATTTGCGTTCTATCTTTGTTGCTACAAAAATTGCTATTCCACATTTGAGAAAATCTAAGTATGGACGGATAATTCAGATTGCTTCTGTCCACGCCTACGGAGGCGGCGCAGGACCAGCATACGCTCCAGCTAAGGCTGCGGTCGTCAATATGGCTCGGGATATGGCGCTGGAAGTCGCGCAAGAAAACATCACCGTTAACGCTATATGCCCGGGCTATATTGAGACCGCTATTCAAGACTATCTCACGCTGGATCAGATTGAAGAAGTTCGACAAAGAACCCCTTTGCCGCGTTTTGGTCTACCGAGGGATATTGCGCGATCCGCAGTTTTTCTCGCCTCAGATGATGCTGAATGGATTACAGGGACATCATTAGTTGTGGATGGAGGATATATTGCTAGTGTTTAATAATTACAATACTCTTCTTGCAAATTGTAAGACAGGACCACAAGTTGCTTGGTAAGAAAACCAATAATGTCCTTTAACTTTTTTGTGACCAACGATGAGCTTGGACGCCTCTACTGTTTTCAAGTGCCTGAATCCACATATTCCTCCACTGTTCGTGATCGTCCAGTACCGAACCTGGATTGGACTGGCTATAAACGACAAAATCCGGATGGAAGGGACGTCCGGTTGGCGTGCCAGTCTTCTGATACCGAAGATCCATACTCCAACGGACAGTATCAGATTGGTTGGGTGTTGACCGATGAGGTGTTTCCTTATGTATTAGCAGAACACTTCCCTTTTGCATGGGTAAATTCAACATTGCCTGTGGTGGTATTTCCTCATCAATAATGGTAGTTCCGACCCCAGCTTTAGAGTGATGTGCCAAAAGCCCAATACCATGGACACGTGGAATAATTTGCAAAAAACCGTTTTTTTCGGTTGCTTCGGTCAGAGGAATCCAAACCGTCAGGATAAAGTAGGGATCTGCTTCTTCCCATGTTACCCCAGCATCTTGGTGCCATGGAGCGACATGGGCGTCAGCCCCTTCTGGGGTCAAGCCCACCGGCAATTTGGCACGGATATGCTGGACCGGACTACAAGTAATTTCTGTACCCACGATAGAGGTCACGATTTTCATCAGATTTTTGTTGCGCAGAAAATCAAAGGAAGCTTTACCACGTAAGTGCATAATATCAAGTTCAGAATAGATCTCATTGTTCTCCCGACAAATGCAGACAAGCCGACGTTCAAAGGACTGATCTTTATAGAGTCGTGAAAGTTTACCTTGATCTAACAATTCTCTAGCCCGTTGATCAATGTGTTCTTCGTACTCCCGAATGACCGAATCCAGATCGCTATCGGCTAAAGCATCCCGAATTAGTAAAAAACCTTCTTCTTTAAAATGTTGGAGTTGTTCTTGACTTAATCCCATAAAGCTCCTACAGAAGTCAAATAGCCAGTCCCGCTAAAAGATGGCATTCAGACTTGCTCCTTATACTACTATAATTTCAATTTTTGCGCGAAAAAGTGCTTGTAAATGTTAATCGACAATTGCCCTAAGATCCAATTATCAAAACGCAACATATCTTAACTATTTTCAGATCTAAGGTCAATAAAATTATTGGAGTCTAACGGGTAACTTGATGCTCGGTCTTCAAGTCTACATGGTTTATCTGCTACTAATTTGGTCAATATACGATTATACTAAAGCAGATCCTTGATACTGATGCCCGTTCAGACAGGGCACTGAAGGACATGTTCTTACTTCAACAGAAGTGTGGATTGAAAGGAAAGGAATAAATTCATGGATCAACCGAATATCGTTTTTTTCTTCACAGATGACCAACGATTTGACACAATTGGAAGTGTCAATAACCCTGAGATTTCCACACCGAATCTCGATCAAATTGTATCTCAAGGAACAACATTTGTTAACAGTTACATCATGGGCGGATCATGTGGAGCGGTATGTATGCCCAGCCGCGGAATGCTTCATACCGGACGAACACTCTATCATCTTGACCGGCAGGGGCAATCTATACCAGAGGAACATGCCCTGTTAGGTGAAACGCTTCAACAGGCAGGTTATACTTCGTTCGGTACTGGGAAATGGCATAACGGCATCCGTTCTTATGCCCGAAGTTTTAATGCCGGAGCCGAGATTTTCTTTGGTGGAATGGCGGATCACTGGAATGTTCCTGCCTGCGATTATGATCCAACCGGCAATTATCCCATCAATCCCAAAATCGATAATCCGCATAGCAACAACCACGTCAGTTGGCAACGTTGCGACCGTATCACCGCAGGTAAACACTCTACCGACCTGTTCACTGAGGCAACTATCGACTTTATTGAGAACCAATCCGATGATACCCCCTTCTTCGCCTATGTTTCATTCATGGCACCCCACGATCCGCGGAGTATGCCGGAAGATTTTTTACAGATGTATGATCCGCGAAAAATCGAGATACCTGAGAATTTCGTGCCGGAGCATCCATTCGACAACGGTTGGATGAAAGGGCGCGATGAACTGCTGGCAGAATTTCCCCGAACCAAATCAGAGGTACAACGACACATTGCCGAATATTATGCCATGATTAGCCATTTGGATGCAGCTGTCGGTCGAGTAATGAACAAACTAAAAGAGAAAGGAATTCTAGATGACACAATTATACTGTTCGCTGGTGATAATGGACTGGCGATTGGTCAACATGGTTTAATGGGCAAACAAAATGTTTATGATCACAGTGTACATGTTCCCCTCATTCTAGCTGGCCCTAACATCCCATCAGGCGAAAGGCGAAAAGCATTAACTTACCTGATCGATATTTTTCCGACACTCTGTGATTTAATCGGGATTCAATATCCAAAAACAGTAGAGGGCAAAAGCTTGATTCCTCATCTTGAACGACCAGCGGAACAAATTCGAGAATACCTGCACTTTGCCTACGAAGGACTGCAGAGGGGTATCCGTGATCAACAATATAAATTGATTGAATATGTTGTCGGTGACAGACATGCTCAAACACAGCTCTTTGACTTGTTAAACGATCCGCGAGAAACTGTTAACTTGAGCAATAATGGTCAATATATAGAAACACTAAAGCGGTTAAGAAACGAACTTAAGCAGTGGCAAACTGAATACGGAGACATACAGGAACAAGGACAAGCCTTTTGGGAAGCTTACCGGTCTTGAGTTAGTCCATTCGTTACTTCCTGTATGCTATAGGCATTACATCAAATCTAATTTCTTTGAAGTTTCAAGCTTCTGGCTGAAATATATTCTTCCAATGACAGAAATTACTAATAAAAGTTCCCGCCGCCATTATAGCTTGCTCCACTTTATTTCGCTTAGTCCAAAAAGTGGAATACTCATCTACATGAATCTCTACCTAAAGCGTGCGGGGTTAAATAGTTCGCAGCTTGGAACCGTTGCTGCCATCTTTTCATTCATGAGCATATTCTCCTCGCCAATTTGGGGGATTGTTGCTGATTCAGTCAAGGACATGAGACGAATCATAGCTCTGCTTTTCTTGTCTGCCAGTTTGGTATACCCATTGTTGCTTTTTACAAAAAACTATTATGCTATATTGGGTATTATTATGCTTTTTTCCTTTTTGGAAACGCCTGTTGCCCCGATCAATGATGCACTGACGTTGGGTTTCATTAAGCAACATGGGGGCGACTACGGCCGAATACGACTTTGGGGATCGATTGGAATTGGAATTTCAATGCTCCTATTTAAGTTGATGATTAAGGACGAGTTCGAGGGAAACATCACCTCAGAGTTTGGCTATGGACTATTATCGGTATTTATATTTTTCAGTACTTTTAGGTTATTAGGTGTCGTGTGGGTACTGATGATTCCAAATCCTGCTGAAGTGGAGGTTAGAGAACCTTTCAAATGGAACCAGCTCAACCGCTTTATCACCGTCAACTTTGTATTAACTTTGATTACAGGGTTAATGGCCAGGGCAGCTATGCAGGCTTATTATATTTTCTTTTCAATTTATCTTGAAGATCTTGGAGTCCCTGACAGTTCACAGGGATTCTTCTGGGCATTAGGCGTTGCATCAGAGATTGGGATGATGTTTGTTATCGGTAATCTAATAAAATGGACCGGAATAAAATGGATAGTGATTATCGGTATGCTAGGTATGGCCATGAGATTATTTTTCTATTCGCTGAAACCATCAATAATCGCGATCTTGTTTCTGCAACTTTTTCATGCGCTAACTTATACTGCCTTTCATATTGGAATCGTTAACTTCATCAGTACCATGTTGCCGGATCAGGTTCGTGCCAGTGGACAAACTTTATACAGTGGTATTGTTTGGGGATTGGGTGGGATGATCGGGGGGAAAATATGTGGTGGGATTGAAAAAACACACGGTAGATTTGTGATGTTTAGGATTTCATCCATTATCGCCCTTTTGGCTGCTTTAATCACCCATATATTCGGTAAGGAACCGCAAAGTCCTTTAGAAAACACAATATAAGTTTGGCCCAGAGTTATCACCCTTCTTTGGGTTCTATCCCATGCAGTTCTATGCTTGAAATTTTCGCTGCTTCAAAAGGAACATCTCGTTTTATCGCACCGAGTCCCTCAACCACACCAAAAAGGTGCTCATCAGCAAGCTAATCCATTTGTAAATAGGCATCACCATCGCTGCCCATTCCCAGGGAAGCGCTTTTTTAGCTATTAAGCGGTTTTCTCTGTCGAAAATGCTAATGAGGAAAGGACTTTTATCTATTTTTATCTCGAGTTCTGCTGTGTTTATCAAAACAGCCTTTTCCTCATCCACAGCAGTAAAGTCGGGGTGGGAAAACCGTTGTTCGAACGTACAAGATTCCATTGTCCAATCATCCTTGAAGCTGGTAGTGACCCATCGGCGGAGAATCTCACCCGAAATATATTGTCGGTTAAAATATTTATTTTTATTATTTGTTGGTTTGTACAGTTAAAAGTTATTTCATTCTGGCATGTCCCATAGAGGTTCCAGTCAGTTATATTTCCCGCATGTTCGTAAGCACACGACACACTTGCCATCAAGCAAATTAAGACTGCAAACACAAAAATAGGATTTCCCGGCATGGTATTCCCCTTCTCAAGTACTTCCAGTTAAACTGGGATTTCCAATCTAACTTTGTATATCCTTGCTTAGCTCCCATGGGCTTCTTTTCTAATCGAATATCAAAGAGAGCAAATGGCATTGTCCAAATCTACATTACAGACATTGAAGAGTTATTGCAAATCACTGAAAGTCGAGCCACCCCTCAGTTGACTGCCAAGGAAAAAGCAAAGTATGAAATCTTGGTTTTGAACTGATAATGCCGATATGCTGTATGCTTGAGGTCAACTAAATGATGTCCGACGTATTCATCTCTTATTTGCGTAAAGATATAGAGTTCGCTCAACGCCTGCACCATGAGTTGGAAGCTAGAGACCATGCCCCTTGGGTAGACTGGCAGGACATCCCTCCGACCTCTGAGTAGTTGGATGAGGTGCCATGCCGGTATTCAATCAGCGGATACTCGATTTCAAACTGGAGCTACTTCATAGAACTCGACTGCCCGAATACTTTACGCTCAACAGATACCCAATATTTGTTTTCATCCTCATGCCGGTTTTAACGAATTTCTGAGATGGTTGGACAGCACTAACCCAATTTTATTCACCACTGCATGTCTAACAACATGAAAGTTCTTGCCTTTCTGCTTAACCTCTAAATTTTCAGGTATCGAGCAAAGTAGCGACTAACCATTTTTCAGGGGGTCAAGAGCCGATATGAAATGAACCATATGCTGGAGAATTTCCAAGTGGACGATTTCATCACCAGTTGGAATTGAAGCCATGGGAATTCGAGTTTCGTCAGTCGATTCAAATTATCTTGTTTTCACGAGAGAGCCACAAGAACACGTCCCCCCTCGATGTGAACGCCATACCGTCTTACCCTGATGCAATCCGGCTCTAGCGATGAACACCCCGTACGAACATCAATCTTCCAACCATGCCAGGGACACACTAGGAACTCATCCTTACGCAGCAGTTCGGGTTGCTCGCCAGGCCGGCTAGCTGATACTTCTCCTGTCAACAGGCCATCGGATAGTTTCGCTCCGTGGTGGGGACACACGTCCCGAATCGCAAAGAACTCATTTCCCCGCCGGACGAGAACCACATCCCTGCCTGCCACACAAACGACGTAGGGTCTTCCTGATTCGAACGCGTCGACTTGCCCAACATCGTGATTCTGGCTAGATACAGGCATTTACGACCCCAGCCCGTAGAACACGGCAGCGTTTTTCCACATAATTCTTTCTCGTAATTCACCCGTGATCACGTTCGGAATTGCCTGATTCGGTGCATCAAAGTCCCAGTGAGGATAATCCGTCGCAAACATTAGGAAATCGTCCGAACCGATCATATCTAGAATCTGCACGAGATGCTGTAGATTTGGAGGTTCTTCCATCGGCTGCGTTGTCGCTCGGAAGTGTTCCAGAATGTACTCACTCGGTAGTTTCTTAAGCCATGGCACCTCATCACGCAGCCCACGATAGTTCTGGTCGAGACGCCACATCAGTGCTGGCAGCCAGGCGAAACCACTTTCGATCAGGACGACCCGCAATTTAGGAAACCTGACGAAGGTGCCTTCACAGACTAAGCTGATCACCTGGCTCTCAAAAGCCTGTACCATTCCCGTGTGGTCCTCGATATAATATGATGGCCATCCCACAGCTGTGATCGGAACATCGCCCCCTCCACCAAAGTGAATCCCAATTGGCAATTCGGCTCCGCACGCAGCTTCATAGATAGGATCCATCTGCCACTTTCCATAGGGCATGCTAGAGCGAGCCATCAGCAGTACTTGGACGAAACGCCTGTCATCTGCGAGACGATGTATTTCTTTCGCTGACCCTTCCGGATCACCAGGGTGGACCAAGATTGAGCCAAGCCACCTCGGATCAGAATCGAGCCAGTCAGTCTTTGTCCAGTCGTTGACAGCTCGCATCAAAGCTCGTCCGAGGTCGGGGTTCTTGATCTGCGGCACACCGATCAGCGGATTCAGGATTCCGTAGTCAATTCCCCACATATCGAGCAGCTGTTCTTTTGCAAATTCTGGCTCAGAGCCAGCAACCCCACCCTCATAGGGAATCGCGTCACGTCGTGCAGCCTGTGCGTACACTTTCGGATACAAGCTCACCCCCGGCATTTTGAACCCGCCTTGGACGATGTAGGCCTTCCATCGCTCTGACAAATGCGGCATCAAATCGTCAACCGAGCGAGTGTAATTATGCACGTCGGCATCGATCAGCGATAGAGATCCCGCTGTCATACCACTCCGAGAGGTATCCGGTTGAGTAACTCCCAGCTCATTTCTCCGTTGGTCTTGCTTACAGGATCGAGTGCGTCTCTAACTCGCACTCGATCTGTGTCAAACCCCATATGTAATATGAACCTAAATTTAGCCACAAACTACGTTCATTATAGTCGAGTTAACTAAACTAGGCGAGCAGGTTTTCTTGATATATATAGTCATCGTTAATTATTGCCGCCTTGGTGAAGATCCTATCAGACTGTTTTTTTCGCCCAATCTTATTTACACACAATAAGATCCCAACAGCGGTACATACAAAGAGTCGGATAATTTTCAAGCAAAAAAGACCAGGTTCCAAAACAGCGAAACATATCACTTCTTTCCAGCTAGAAGCTAGTAACCCAAAGCTATACATATCGCCCACAATGGTTTGAACTAGACTTCAATGGCATACTGGGCTGCTGTCACTTGCTAGTCGTCAAATATGCCATCTCCTAGAAACAGGCTTGGTTATCAGCGCGTCCTCAGATCCTTTTCACTACGATGGCCTTGGTATTGGTTGTAGAATTGACAAACCCAGTAAACGTAGACGGAAAGTCCAGATACGATTCATGCCGAACTCAAGTGGCCAACCACAATGATGCACTTCCCTCTGGGCACATTGGTGTGCACATCGGCACAAAGCCTAGGACCAGACGATCAGAGAAATGCACTGTTATTCCATATGCATCATCATGTGTAAAGCCGAATTTGTGACGGTGGATTATGACTTGCCGATTCGAGACCATCAGAGCTCTTTATACCAATATGTGTTTGGGAATGGATGACATTGAACTGAGAGTTGTGCTACACTCTCAATATTTCGAGTAGGGAAAAAAACAATGATAACCAATTTCCTAACCTGTTTGTTTACTACGATCTCACAATTGCTCGAGGCAGAGGAACCGAATATCGTTTCGGCCAGAAAAATTTGGGATCGCGCCCCACACAGCGCTTTCACCGATTTGATTTACTTTCGCAATCGCTGGTGGTGTACATTCCGTGAGGCTCAAGACCATGGAGGTAGCAACGGTACAATAAGGATAATCATGTCGGAGAATGGGGACTGCTGGAAGTCGGCAGCATCGCTTGAACAGAAAGGGACTGACTTACGGGATCCCAAACTCTCTATCATGCCTAGCGATCGTTTGATGTTGATCATGGGAGGTAGCGTCTATGATGCCCGAGGTACCTGCCAGACTCGGTCGCCGCGAGTGGCGTTCTCCAAGGATGGCTACGATTGGACCGAACCAAGAAAACTCTTGGCCGAAGATCACTGGCTTTGGCGTGTAACCTGGCAGGACGGTTGGGCATGGGGTGTCAGCAAACTGGGTGAAGGTCGCGACCCACGGAGGTGTATGTTGTATCGTAGCCGTGATGCTCTTGATTGGGAGTGGATCACCGAGTTCCGCCTACCTAACAATACTTGGAACGCCAGCGAAACGACGCTCCGGTTCTTGCCCGGTGGTGAGATGATTGCTCTTACACGACCCCACTGGATCGGTACAAGCCGTCAGCCCTACACAAAATGGTCGTGGACTAAAATGGAAGAGAACATTGGTGGCCCCAACTTTATCCGCCTGCCAGATGGTGGGCTATGGGCAGCTGGACGACGCTCTGGCGAAAAGCCAACCACTGTTCTTGCCCGCATGAGGCGAGACAGTTACGAACCTGTTCTCACGGTGCCTAGCGGTGGTGATTGCAGCTATCCAGGGTTGGTATGGCACGATGACCTGTTGTGGATGAGCTACTACTCATCACATGAAGGAAAGACAAGCATCTATTTGGTGAAGATCAAGATTAGGTAACCCATCTTTTTTCTTTGATCCAGAAGGGAACAGTAGCTAATTCATGGTCCACGTTCGAACCAACCATATGATGTTTAAAGCATCGATCAATCTGGTTACCTTGTTCCAGGTCAAGGGGCTATCCTGCTTCAGCATGCCAATTTAGACAATCTGAACGAATTAATGTAATTTAACTTAAAAGTGAATTGGGTGCATTTGGCATTTACTGCAACTTAATTGTATGGTTGATTCCACGGGAATCATATTTTGTGCCGAAGATCAACGTTGACCCCGAAAGATAGGTGGTGCAGATGCTGTTTCTGAAACACCACGATTTAGATGCCAAAACGGAGACTAACTATGACACACATACTCAAGCGACTGTCGGTGCTGACCACAGCTATACTTTTTCTCCTACCTGCTTTCGCTATCGCGCGACTAACACAACAAGAATGGGTAAGGATATGGCCGGGCAGTTCGACTTTTACGCATGGACGCTCAAGATGCCTCGCGCGGCTTCCAGTTCGAGCGAATCAATTAATACCTAACTGTGCTAAATTGAAACATAACGAGGAATATATGACCAGATATGGCAGATCACGACTTGGCAAAACAATTGGGTGTATTCTGGCAGTAATCCTCGTGTTCAGTTGCTCAAGCTGGTGTTGGGCAGCTAATGACCGTGTCATCCCGCACATTGATGCAACCATGACATTCGACCAACCTCCGGAATGGGCTGTGCTACAGCGACAGCTTATCGACCAGATGAACACATCCGTCGACGTATTCATTGAGAAGTACCTGAAGGACGATGGTTCTTTCCGGTACAATTGTTGGGGCAAACTGGACGATTCTTACGAGACGTTCCACAATTGGCCAACGTTCTACGCGCTCGGTGGCGATGCCCGTTTCCTCCCACTTGCCAAGCGACAGTGGGAGGCCATCACTCGTCACTTTGCCGACAACGGCACTCTGGACAATGAGTTCCACCGCTGCGGCGACTGGTTTCATCTCGGTGAAGGTTGTCACCTGTTCTATATGCTATGCTTAGCCGATCCATCCGACCCAAAATTTATTGATCGTGCTCAGCGTTTCGCTGGTCTCTACCTGAACGAAAATCCCGACGTGAAAAACTACGATCCTGACCACAAACTGATCCTCAACACCCAAACTGGCAGCAACGGGCCGCTACCGTGGACGCCCGACAAGCCTTGGGAGTACGTCTGGACTATGGAGCACTATGGACTTCCGTTCTACGATGTGCCAGGTATTGCTAGCTACGCCGATTTGAACGCAGATGATAACATGAAGAAGATGGCAGCAGTAGCGCATGCCCGGTGGGGACGTGGCGATGGTCCTATCAACCTGGCTGTTACTAGCCTTATGCTCAACGCTTTCCTGGCCACGGGTGAGGATAAGTATCGCACGTGGATCACGGAATATACCAACGCTTGGATCAAGAGAGTGCAGGAGAACGGGGGGATCTTGCCCGACAATGTCGGCTTATCAGGCAAGATTGGTGAATACATCAACGGCAAGTGGCATGGTGGCTACTACGGCTGGACTGTCTACCATGGATGGGGCGGATACGCTCAATCCACGGGGATGGCCGCCGAAAATGCGTTGCTGGTGACTGGTGATTCCGTCTACCTCGACCTGCTGCGTAGCCAGATTGATTTGCTCATTGGGTTAGGTATCGCCAAGAATAATACAGTCTATGTCCCTCACAAGCACGGCGACCCAGAAAAGGTGGTCAATGCACCGCTGTCGTTCCTCCCGGTTCTGCGAAATCCTGATGGGACGTGCCAAGAAGTCAACGGCTGGTTTAAGTTTATGCCCATGGACCCGGTTGGTCCGGCACATCTCTGGAATATGTCAATGGATCTGGCCGACCTTGAGCGCTCTAAGAAAATCCGCAATCATGATCCTGAGGCACGCTGGTCCCGCGATTGGGAGAGGATCGAATCGATCAGCCGTTTTATGTCCAAGGACCACGGTGGGCACGAAGCCGCCTGGCAGGCTTATCTAGACGGCACATATCCGACATATCCAGAAGAGATCCTGAAATACAATATTGCGCAGGTGAACGGCCGCTTGGATGAGATTCGCCAGCATCAGCCGAAAGAAAACGATGGGTTCAGCCTTATCTACCGCAATCCGGTCAGCGTCGAGGGGCTAGTTAACCTGACCATGGGTGCGCCACTGCCATTCTACAACGGTGGATTGCTGATGGCGCGCGTACGTCACTTCGACCCGATGAACAAGCGGCCGGGGTTGCCACCGGATGTTGCAGCTCTGGTTTCTGAGCTGGCGTCGGATCGCACTGTCCTACATCTGCTCAACCTCAGTCTCACACATTCACAAGACGTAATTGTTCAGGCCGGTACCTACGCTGAGCACGAGTTTGCCGACGCAGCGTACCAACCTCAGTTGGAGGAGGAGGCGTCACTGCCTGTAAACGGTACACGCTTGACGGTTCACCTGCCACCACAGTCGCAGATAAAGCTTGACATCACCACAAAGCGTTTCGTCCACAAACCGTCCTACAACTTTCCATGGTAATACCCTTCCGTTGGGAAGGATGCTGGAAATCCATCGAAGATCTCGTTTTGGGAGGATCAAAGGCAGGAAAATGCACGTATCTGCAGTGTTGTTACTCATGGTATTGCTTTTCAATTTATTTCCATGACTCTTGATCTGTTTCCATCGTTAAATGGTTTTTTAGATCTACCAATTCCGCGTAATATCGAAGGATACGATTTCTCAGACGCTCGGCTGGGCAGGTCAGGCACGTTTGAGCAGGAAGCTGTCTTAACCATGAACTTTGGTGTCACTCACAACTACTGAGTCGATGGTTAGGAATGACATAGTGTTCGGACAACACATCATAACTACACACGTTGGAGAGATAGATTGACAGAATTGTACGATCTAGAAACCGATCCGCTTCAGATGCACAATTTGATGCAAAAGCCGAAAGTCCGAAAAATCAGGAGAAAACTAGATGACTCACTCCGAAAACTACTAGTCATGCGAAACGACGATGTGCATCCTGCCACAAGTTACAGCGATTGGTACGACAATCAACGCCAAGTTATCCGAAACGCCCATGGAGCACTCAACAATCCGGAAGATCAACCGGATTGGTCTTTGCTAGTAGATCATCCACTACGTCAGCATTGACTACCAAAACGGTGAGTCAAAACCAAACGCCAAAGAAAACTTGAGAGACCGATCAGTGAGCTCCATCATTTGGCTCACTGATCAACACAAATCGAACACCAGTAAAATCGAGCTTAATCATGGCCCAAGTTCAGATAAAACGCGGTGAGACCTTATGTCTAGTCCACTTCACTCTCCGTATGACTTGAGAAAGATGAAAAATCGGCTAACTTCAAGGGTGAGCCCTAGAGCTATTATCATAGGTTTAGGATTCACCGTGGTTCAAACAGCAATTACGCCCTATAACGATTATTATATTCAAGGCACAGAAATCTCCGGCAGTCATTTTCCTCTAGGAGCAGCATTTGTGTTGATTTTTCTCACTTTTGGAATCAACCCATTTATAAAAAAAGCCATGCCTATAAGTGGAAGACTAACCCCCGGAGAGTTGATTACAATCTGGATAATGCTGTTGGTCAGTTCGGCCATTCCCTCTAAAGGGATGATGGGATTCTTGATACCGTTTTTGGTGGCACCTCTTTATCTTGCAAAACCAGAGAACGAATGGAAAGAAGTCCTCCACCCGCACCTGCCAGAGTGGCTGGTAGTCTGGGATATCAGGGCAGTGGAAGATTTTTACGAAGGCGATGTGTCAGTTCCGTGGAGTGTTTGGACCAAACCGCTTATCGCTTGGAGCATTTTTATCATCATTCTGTATTTTGTGACTATTTGTTTGTCCGTGATTCTGCGGAAACAGTGGGTTGAACATGAACGATTCGACTTTCCACTGGCGTCTGTTTCAGCGGAAATGGTTTATTCCACTGCTGAAAACAAGCTTTTTAGCATGTTGTTTAAAAAAAAGTTGATGTGGATAGGTTTTCTGATTGCCGCCACCTTTCACATACTCAACGGCCTGCACGAGTATTTTCCTGCTCTGCCTCGTATTCCTAATCGATACGACCTCTATAAACCATTTATCGGAAGACCATGGATTGTAATGGGTTGGTGGCCCCAGTTCAGGTTGTTTCTCTACTTTTCTGTTATCGGCATTACCTATTTGCTTGCTTTGGAAGTCTCGTTTAGCTGTTGGTTTTTCTTTCTGTTTTTCAAACTTCAGTATCTCATTATCAATACTTACTCGATTCCGATTAATCCCTGGATCTCCGCCAGAGGTCAGACCATGTCAGTCTATCTGGTCCTAACTGTCGCTTTCCTGGTCAAAAGCAGATCTCATCTCAAAAACATTTTGAAAAAAACCTTGTCATTACGAAGTAACGAGATCGACGATTCTAGCGAACCGTTATCTTACCGGTTGGCGCTGATAGGGTTGATCGGTGGTTGTCTTTTACTCGGCTGTCTATGTACATACGCAGGGATGACACTATGGGTAGCATTAAGCATTATCATCATCTTTTTCATTATCTCTACCTCCTTGACATGGATGGTGGTCAACGGTGGTATGCTGCTAATTCAAGCGCCAATTTATCCCTCAGAATATTTCGAAGTAACAGTCGGCACTCGAAAAATAGACTCTAGCAGTTTAACGCTCTTAGGATTTCAAAGAGTTATGATGCGTGACTGGGGACAGATTATGATGCCGAATATCCTGCACGGTTTCAAAATTACCGATCCGGTGAGCTTAAATCGAAGGGATTTGTTAGCAGCAATGATAATAGCCATGCTGGTTACAATTGGGGTTTCCTATGTCGCTTTTTTACCTTTGGTCTACGACAAAGGCGGTCTGAATCTGCAAAGAGGACCATTTGTAGGTGCGCCAAGATACTTCAACCATATTGTTTCCTTAATCCAGTATCCGCAGGGAACAAAATGGGGCGAAGTGTACAGCATGGTTTTAGGGTTCGGCATCACGACTTTGCTTCTGATGATGCGACATCATTTTATCTGGTGGCAGCTTCACCCAATTGGATATGTGATGGGAGCAGTCTACTCTTCATACTTTCTTTGGTCTTCGATGTTTATAGGCTGGCTTTTGAAGTACGTGATACTGAAAACTGGTGGTATCAGCATCTATCGGCGCTATAAACCATTATTTATAGGATTGATACTAGGTGAGTATTGTATTGTTGGAATATGGACGATTCTTGGGATGTTTACCGGCGTAGATTACCGTCATGCTTTACCCGGTGCATAAAAGACGTGTGGCTGAAAGGATTAGAAGAAATTAGAATTCTGTAGAATCAATTGTTCACTCGTCGGCCATGATGACAAATAATTAGATCAAAAAGGAACAAATCAATGACAACATTTAAACATTGGAATCGAACAGAGGATAACTTTCCAACCCGATTGCTCTGAGTTCAATGGATGACCATGTCAACTCAAACCAATAATATCCGAATCGAAAAACAACCTCGGGTAATTGTATTCCTCCTACTGATCTCGGCTGTCGGGTTACTGGTCAACGGTTATCGTTACGGCTTCAACGACCACGCGTTTTACATCCCGATGATTGACCGCTTGGTGAACCCAGATCTCTTTCCAAGAGACTATCTGTTCGATGAACCATCGGGGGAGTACAATTTTTGGATACTGGCTATGGCCACGCTGGCTCGATTCTTTCCCTTGGAATGGATTTTCTTTCTTGGTTATATACTGACACGTTTTGCGCTTTTTTGGGCGATTTACCATCTTTCCTTGAATCTTTTCAACAGTCGCGGGGCAGCCGCGCTGGCCGTGCTTTTTCTTGTCATCCCCAAACCTGTTGGAGGAACAGCCACGGCTACGCAAGACATCTTCCTTACTCTCCGCTCAACAGCAATGCCCTTGGCAGTCGCCTTTCTGATCCCCTATTTCCGAGGTCGGTCTATACTTGCCGCTATAATCTGCGGCGTCGTTTTCCTGATCCATCCGATTACGGCGGTCCCCCTAATTTCCCTGTTAGGATTCAGATTATTAATTGAAACATTTTGTCAGAGCTGGCGTTTGCCGGCGAAGGCACTTGGCGTGTTTACAGTTTGTATCCTTCCCCTAGTAATTCGCGTTTTCCTGATCGACCGTGCTAGCCACTCCGATTTAAGTCCTTTCTCTCGATCCAACCCACAGTGGCTAGAGATTATTAAAGAACGCGATAGCTATATTTTCATTTCTGTATGGAATCGCGAGGCCTTTCTATCGCTAGTCGCTTACACAGTTATTCTGCTAGCTATACTCTTTTTTCGCCATAGAAGACCATCTGATACTCATACCAATACAAACAGCACGATCTTTCCACAGACGAACTTCTGGGCATTTGGTGTGGTGGTTATCTGCGTTGGATTGTTCTTCATCGGTAGTGCATTTGTTGAATGGTATCCGCTACCGCTCATCGTACAGTTACAGATACTACGTGGCCTCCACCTGATTGTCAATTTATCAATGATTTACGCCGCTTGGCTCTTGTGGGAGGGGTTTCAGCATTATCAAAAGTCTAGATCCCCGATTAGCACATTAGCCAGCCAACCTACCAACCAGCCGATAAAATTTTACTTCGCATTTCGTGTCGCATGCCCGTTTGTCGGTTCGCTGGCTGGCGCATTGATAATTGCCCTGGTAGCCTCGCTTTTTACAAGTGGATCACATCATCAGTTGATATTAGGAAGTGTCACGCTAGTCTGCTGGTGTATCTGTTTTCACTTTGCGCGCCTTTCCCCTGCCCCGAAGAGAAGGACTCTTTTCACTTGGATCAGTCTCATCATTGGGAGCGTTATCTGGCTATCAGTTATCTGGGCTTTTCGCCGATTCTTTGCTGAGGCGTTAAGCTGGAACATCTTCTGGCTGGTGTTAGCCGGACTCATTTTCGTTAAGCTAGTTGGTTTTCTGGCCAAGTGTAGGAACTTGAGAAAGGTAGAAAATTTTGCTGCCGGAGGTATAATCTTAACTACTGTTCTAGCACTTCTGATGCTCAATTCCAGCAAGCTGGATCAGGTCCTAATAAGAGGACAACTGATACATCACGTCAACCTTCCGGGCAAATTGCCGCCTAGTAGTTGGGCTGATGTGGGACAGTGGTGTAAGACGAATACACCCGTGGAATCAACATTTTTCGTTCCCCCCAAGACAACAGGATTTCGCATCCACTCCCGCCGAAGCAGTGTTGGTGACTGGAAGGACGGTGCTCCTTGCGTCTTCTCTGAGCGCTATGCCAAAATTTGGTGGTCACGAATGGAAGAACTTGACGGTTACCAATCATTCAATGAAGCACGATTTCAGCAACTGCGAGAAAAGTATGGTGTTTCATTGGCCGTGGTAGGTAAGGAGCACCAACTTAACTTTCCCATACTGTATCAAAATCATGAATTTGTAGTTTACGCATTGGGTGAATAACGATAATCGCCCTTATTTATCCAGCACCACTCCTAGAAGGGAAAATTTCAGTTCGAGCTGATTACACACCTGAGGTCGCCCGATTTTACATCCCTTTACAACTTTAGAATGGTATAATTGGTTCCACTCTCTCAGCTTCATCAAAACGATCATCAAAGGATCTGCTTGTGCCTGATGAAGACTTTTGCCTTGACCCCATAGCGGCTAATTACCTGATAGTAATAGGAATTCTGTCTTAATGAGTGTGTCAAATACAGATGATAAATTTTGTTAGATATCTCTTCCTGATAATATAGAGATGGGCGACCTTCCTAGCTAAACATCCATCGATCAAAAGGAACAAAAATTGCATTTTCGGCAGGAAGATAGAAACAGACGTTCTCTCCTTCAACCAACAAAGATTGGTAACCTTTATAAACATAAGTAGATACCAAAGATGGGTCAAGAACTTGAAATTGTATCTGGTACTCAGGTTGGCAACAAAGTCTATTCAAGATGACACCTAACTGACCTTCCATTAGCTTTGGATCAGAGATTTGGATAGCAGTATGCTCTACCTGAAACCCTTAGGTTGGTGTCATGGCTGAAATTTTTGTCACCCAATTGTTTAGATCTATCAGACCTATGTTAGTTACACAAAGATCGAGTTCTATCTAGAGTTACCTCTATTGAATGGAGTGAAGGATTGAAGAGGAAATTGTTATTCCATCAAAATGTATCAAAAAACCGACAGCTAATGGTTAGCCAATGCGACATATTTGCCCGTAAATTCGGCCAGTAACTCATTTCTAACCCTAATTGTGGAATTAAGCATTATTTTGGCTTTACCCTTCTGCGAAAATCTATCCAGAAAAGATGAAATTTGGTCCATATCAACCAAAGCACAAGCCACTTCAAAATCATCATTTATCGGTCTGTAATATTCAACCTCCCCTCTCTGGATTACTACATCCCCGGCTAAATTATTCGCTTGCAAATTTCCGATGAGAAGGCACCAACCGGCCAAAACTAGCCCGGAATAGATACTGCCACCAAATGCTGTATGCCGATGATTTCTGTTAGCCCGAAGAGGAATGTCAAGGACGATTCTGGTGGGAAGATAAGAATTGACCTTGATGCCCATTTTTCGGGCAATCGGAATTTCCTGATCTATAATTTTTTGGATGTAATCACGCATTGCTTAGGAATGACCAATAATTTCAAGTTCGACGTTCATCTACTGGTTATTGATACTGATACCAAACTGAAGCTTAAGATGATCTTTGAGGCAAAAATTTTCACCTAGCTCTTAGTAGGTGATTCAAAAACAGTTTGTCAAATAAGAATCACTATCATAAAGCACAAGTATGAACTGGAATATTCAATTCGGCAGATCAAATTCATCTAGTACATAATTAAAAACGATTCTTGAATCAACTACTCCTTTCAACACCAGCCCAATCTCGCCACATATTCTGACAAGGGGATTCCTCCATTGTATGTTCGATATCCTGTTTTCTGAAATCATATAATACCGCCTGTCGAATCTGACATGAATAGTTATGACCGGCGGCATGACCAACTCGATGATGCCAAAAGACGATATCTCCAGCTCGACCATGACAATCAACACCTGCCTGTTGACTGAAACAGGCTCGATCTTTTTCATACTGATCGGTTGGTTCTGTCCTATATTGAGAATGGAAGTCATAATAAAACTTCAGGTGACTTTTCGGCCAGACCATAAACCCTCCACCTTCCGGCGGGACATCGTCAATATAGCCAACGACACCAAGATGAAACGGATGTCCATCAACGTGACAACCACTTGGCTTTTTCGGCACATCACCGTAGGGTAAAGTACAATAAATACCGCGAACTCGATCTGGTTCACGTAGCATTCCTTTGCCCAATAGTTGCTCCGCCATGTACCATACCGATGGATTTTTAGGTAGAAGTCTAATCATCCAGGGTTCACCACCAAGTTGACGATAATTCCACCGGTATCCGGATCGATACGACATTTTATCTTCACACCTTTCTTCAAATGGGCCAATCCAAGTTTCAAGCCGATCACGCTTCAGTTGTGAAGGCGCCGCTTCCCATAAGCGTTCGCGTGCATATGCCATTAGTTCAGGATCAAGGACATCCCGTTTAACCAAATAGCCTTCTTCTTTAAAAAAAAGAATTTCCTGTTTTGACAGCGTACTCATAAACCTGAGACCTAATCGAGATCTTGTTGAAGTAGCTTTTGACCAGTGTTTAACTGGTTTGAATCATAGTTGTAAGCTTAAGCTTAAATGCCCCAGTGTTTCCAGAGATCGTCCAGAATGTCATATCGCATCTCTTCAAGCTTTTTGTAGTGCCAGCGGCCAAAGATACCAATGCGAGGCGTTGTATTCACATTCGGCGATCCGTTGTGACACATGAACCCATGCCATAAGATGACGGTACCGGCAGGTGCGTGAAATTCAGTCGGTCCATCAGTAGACCCCTTGGAGAATTCGGTGTAATTCCAACCCTCCTTATCTAAAAAACTGCCATTAATTTGCTCCGGATGCCGAACGAGATAATCATATGTTGACAGATGGCTACCTGGCCAGTATACAAAACAGCCGCCTTTCGATTCAACATCATGAAGATTGGTGGTTGCCCCAAGCACTAAACCGCCTTCCGGATGCTGGGAGGGTGGGCCATAACCATCAATATGGCTGCTCCTCGGTAACGACCATTGACCATCGGAATCCGGCCACTTAATAATTGGGGCACCACCTCCACCGATGAAATTGCCACCACTTAATTGATCAGCAACAGCCTGAACCATAGGAACAGCACTAATGTTTGGACAAGGTGGTGTAAAACGCCATCGACCAATAAAAGTTTGATCGGTTGGCCAACTGTCCGGATCGTCAAAGCTTGAATTTAAACACCACCAGAACTGTTCCTGCCAAGTCGCCAGAAGATCTGGTTCAATGCAGTTCTCTAGAATTAGGTATCCGCTCTCTTTAAAAAAACTGATTTGATCTGTTGATAAAACCTGTGAATTGGCCATCCACCCTCCTAATTTCCTAATCTACACGACACTGCAAACACATCGAAATCCATTGTAATCGTAATCACGTAAAGAATCTTGGTATCCACGAAAAGCCACGCGAAGCGCACCGAAATAGTTATTCCAACTTCCACCACGTACCACACGATACATGCGTTTTATCAAATTCCCGTCTGTTTCATCTTCCCCAATAGCAAGAGGATTCCGTTGTGGACTTTTAGCGTAGAATTCCTGCTCATAAGCATCCAAACACCATTCCCAAACATTCCCAGCCATATCATTTAGACCATAACCGTTGGCCGGATAAGTTCCACCGATGTTCGTTTGGCGAACCGTTCCATAATAATTGGCATATCCAGAACTATTATGCGGATCTTCATCTAAGTTTGGCCGTGGAAACTCAGCTCGATCCAATCCGCCACGGGCAGCATATTCCCATTCTGCTTCTGTCGGCAGCCTCTTCTCCACCCATTGTGTATAGGCCATCGCATCATGCCAATTTACATAGATAATTGGATGATCATCGGTTGGTGAATCGATTAAAATATCACGCCAATTAGGCGTTTTGTATCCGGTGTCTTCAACGAACTGCCTATACTGCCCAACAGTTACCGGACTAACGTCCATGTAGAAAGCCGAAATTTCGACGGTATGGACAGGTTGTTCGTTATCCATCTCTTGACCGCCCATTTCAAAGGTTCCGCTGGGAATCAGTACCATGCCTGAATAATCAACGGCCTTCGGCGATGATAATAGTTGTTGGGCATCGATCCCAACAATATTACGTTGATCTACCATAAATCCTTCCTTTCACACTTGGGATTGTGTTAATAAGTAACTCAACTCTAATTAGTAAATTGAATTTTTCGGATATCACCAACCGGATCTGTGACGGTCCGTCGTAACCAGGTTTCTGAGATCGGTTCAAAACGCCCGTATAACTGAGTTGTACCAATCTGGAATTCAACCTCCTGAGGTCCACCAAAGGTTGCCATCTCCCATTGGTCAGTTAATCGGGCAGTAGACAGATCCTCGATCAATTTCCTAACGTCTTGTCCCTTTGGCGTATAACGAAGTTCAGCACCAATCGTGGCCCCATAACGACGGTAAGTCGATTCGGGCAATTCACGCATATCCGGAAACTCAATAAGACGTAATCCGACAAAAAGATGATCGTTTTGGCGTTCGATTACCAGTTTTGGAGTCGTAAGTTCAGGGTCGCAGGCAACGAAACAAAGACCCAGTGAAGCATGACCACTTCGAACGACTACCGTGCCTTCGGCTGCCCCTTGGTAGGTGTCAACAGATTGAATACTATTGACAATTACATCGTCAATAGTATTCAATCTGGGAAAAACCACAAACGCTTCTAACGTTTGCACAGTCCACCTTTCTTGCCTTTTCGGTAAATATATGATCAAAGCCGTCGGCCCGGACTGAATGGCAAAGGGACGGCCATCATCGCCCCAAAGTTTGGGGCCAATATCAAAGTTACCCCCATGATGATGGTTCCGATATAGGTTCCTAACATCTGTCCCTGGCCTTTTACCGTTTTGGACAAACCGAGCAAACGCCTGTCCCAAATCTGATAATTTCTCCACCGGTTTTCCAGTTCGCGTCCATTGAGCGATATAATTACCGTTTTGCATACCGTGGACATGTGCTTGGGACGCAGTCCCAACCGAAAGGTTATCATCCATCCAAGTTGTTAGATCAGCAATGCCCCCAGGAATCCATGTCAACACATCTTCGTTTCCCAGTTTGACCATCGCCTGTTCAGCCGATGCCGTGATAGTAACTGGCGTTTTTTTTCTTAAAGCGATTTCACTGACATCAACCGGATGACGATGCGCTAACAATGGGAGAATTCCACCATAAGCATGATCATGACCATGCTCATAATCATAAGCAACCTCTTTATCATAGAAGGCCCCCCACATCATGTCAGCCAGCATCAAGACAATACCCGATCCCCCGAAGAGACTGTCGTGATAGGCTCGACTCCATGGACCACACAACTGCTTAATTCTAGGGTGCCATCGCCACGCCATCTCAGACCAGAGGTGACGCTCCAATTTCTCGGCCAGATGAATGGTGCGTTTCTCACCGAACAAGCAGATGATCCTCAGTAAAATTAGCGTTACCGGGTGATAGGTGGGACTGTTAAATTCAGGGATAGTGCCGTGTGCAGCAACCATGTCCGTTAACTTTTCAAGTGCTTCGATCCCTCTATCAATATGATCCAATCTATCAAACATGACACCTGCTATAATTCGTCCGGTCCAGTTACCAAGCGGGATATTGATGTTTCTGCCCGCCATAATATCCTCACCATCTGAATCAATAAAGCCTCGAATTGCCTGATGGAAATTTTTCCGATCTTCGTCATCCAGAAGCGGATCTATTTGAGCAAGTGCCAAGGCCTCAGCCATCATGTTGAAATGTCCTCCGGCGCTACCAATTTTTTTCAATAGTTCTTTGCCGGCTTTGATCCTTTTCGGCTCTCCACTCAGCAGAAAGGCGATAGCACAGTATAAGCTGGATCTAGTATCTGGCCCCGGATGCTCATCCCCTTCAACCATACCTGTTTTCGGATCAGTAAACCGATCGGCATATTCGCAAGCAACCTGTACCACGCGTCTAGCCTGAGGTGACAAGTGTGAAATCTGATCATCTTCATCCCAGTAAATGATCTGATTATTTGACAAAGCGTCTGTAGATTGGTTCAAATTTGGTTGCATGGGCACCCCAATTCTTATTTTGCAATTTTAACTTAGATAATATCGTAATAGTACTAAGAACTTATCCTTCATGCCAACAGCAATCATTTCATCTAAACGCAGCAAAAGGAACATCTCCAAAAGAACAATCCTCAGTATATCACAAGTAAAAATTCGTGTGCAGTTACCATAGTACAATTTCTAGAAAAGATCAGAGACAGTAGATTACTAGATGCAATTTGGTAAACAGATTTCTCATTTCATCAGAAAGGTGATATAATCGCCATAGTGTCATTGGCCTATAGTCAGAAATTTGCAAGTTCACTTTTCAAATATTGCATTGCAAAAGCATAGATTCCCAACATGAAAAACACGCCTAAACACACGAATCGATTGATCGATGAAACCAGCCCATATTTGTTACAACACGCTCATAACCCTGTAGATTGGTATCCTTGGGGTGAAGAAGCGCTGAATCTAGCCAAAGAGCTGGACAAACCGATTCTGCTGAGTATTGGCTATTCTGCTTGCCACTGGTGTCACGTCATGGAACGGGAATCTTTCGAAAACGAAGAGATTGCTGCCATCATGAATAAGCACTACATCAATATTAAAGTCGATCGAGAAGAACGACCTGACCTGGATGAGATTTATATGAGTGCCGTTCAAATTATGACCGGTTCCGGCGGGTGGCCCATGACAGTCTTTTTGACACCAGATCGGAAACCATTTTATGGCGGAACCTACTTCCCTCCCGACGATCGGTATGGACGCCCCGGCTTTCCCAAACTACTGGTGGCTGTTAAGGATGCCTATCAAAACAAACGGGCAGATATTGATGAACAAGCGGAAAAATTAGTGTCTCATATCAACCAAATTTCTAACCCGGAAAGTGTAGACGATTTATTATTGGATGACAAGATTATCGAACAGGCTTTCTATCACTATCAAAACCGATTTGACAGTCAACATGGAGGATTTGGTCAGGCACCAAAATTCCCACCCGGAATGGGATTGATTTTGTTATTGAGATACTGGAAAAGATCAGGAAACTCACGGGCACTGCATATAGTCGAATTCACCTTGGAAAAGATGGCGCGAGGCGGAATGTACGATCAACTCGGAGGTGGATTTCACCGATATTCGACTGATGAAATATGGTTAGTTCCCCACTTTGAGAAAATGCTCTACGATAACTCACTTCTGACTGTTGCTTATTTGGAAGCATTCCAAGCCACCAGCAAACCTTTTTACCGAGAAGTGGTTGAAGAAACACTAGATTATGTCTTACGCGAAATGTACAATCAGCAAAATGGTGGTTTCTATTCCACTCAGGATGCCGACAGTGAAGGAGTGGAAGGGAAATTCTTTGTCTGGACACCGGGTGAAGTTGAGCAGATTCTTGGTCAAGCCGATGCCAAAATTTTCTGCGATTTCTACGATGTCACCGACCACGGCAATTTTGAGCACCAAAACATTCTCTGGGTCAAAACCCCGGCTGACTTATATGCAAAAAAAATAAAAATTGATCAAGCTAATTTAGTCAATATTCTAAATAGATGTAAAAAGAAACTTTTCGAGATCAGAGACAAACGAATCAAACCTGGACTAGACGACAAAATCCTGACTAGTTGGAACGGCTTAATGATCCGCAGCATGGGACTTGCTTACCAAATACTGGGTGATCTACGCTATCTGGAAGCTGCCGAAAAATCAGCCAAATTCATCCTGACTGAACTTGTACGAAAAAATGGGCATTTATTGCGAACTCATCGCGCTGGTAAGAGTCATCTGAACGCCTGTTTAGAGGATTATTCCTATTTCATTGCAGGGCTAATCGAACTCTATCAAGCCAGCTTTGATCCCTACTGGCTGAGAGAAGCAGATCGACTTAATCAAATCATGATCAGCCAATTCTGGGATCCTCAAAACGGCGGTTTTTTCTTTACCGGAAAAGATTATCCAGAACTGATTGTCCGTTCCAAGTCAGCTTATGATGGGGCTACGCCGTCCGGCGCTTCAATGGCTATTCACGTTCTGTTACGGCTAGCCATACTTCTCAACCAACCCGACTTGATTGAGAAAGCGAAGACCACTTTCTCACTCTATGATCACGCCATGAAAACGGCACCATCCGGATCAGCTCAGATGCTATGCGGAGTTGATTTTCTAATTGACACTCCAAAAGAAATTGCTATCGTCGGCAATCCATTAAGCGAACAAACACAAGAAATTCTGAAGAATATCCATCGCCGCTTTGTTCCTAATAAAGTGGTCGCCCTATTGAATCCAAATACAGAAGACAGGCAGAAAATTGAAGAACTGATACCGCTACTAGCCAGCAAAACGTCAATTGATGGGAAGACAACGATCTATGTTTGCCAGAACTACGCCTGCCAGCTACCGACAACTGATGTTGGTGACCTGGACAAACTACTCTAACTTACCCAAGTACCTCGGCATCGATATGGAATGACGTTGCCTTGCTATCGTTGCTTCTTTAGCGCCATCTGACATACCATATCCAAGTCAATCATACCCGTATCGCCATATTCAACCTCTATTCCGACATTTTTCTTCGGCATAACAAATTCGAGGCCACGCTCGCCGAACCTTTCACTGAGCGGATCGGCCCTTATCAGCAATAATCCTAGCCAGTTCTTTTGGGATGGCCAAGCCAAATTCTCGGAACTGCAATCCTTCCAATAACTTTACCTCACCCAGCGGGGCCGAATCGAAATCAGCACCGAAAGAATAAGGGTACATATCCCCTTGCCATCAGATACCACCATCCACTTCGTACCTTTTCCGTCTTTGCTCTTTGTAACACCGAAGCTCCCTTTTTAGCTGAAGCGAAACTACCATCCGCAAAGTTTTCTTTCCATTGGTCACCCGCGATAAATTTTTCTCTTTATACCATAAAAATTTCCTTTTACAGCATAGTACGAAGAAGACATTTAACGACGCAAACTTATTTTTTTACTTCTAAAACAACTTCTAATCATTCAGTCACTTGACTAAACCAGATGTCGTAGATCGAACCAATGATAATGGTTGCTAACGAAATTGCCATCAACATACCACCAAGATATACAGTGTAGGCAAAGATGGGACTAATCAAACGGGTTAACCACCAAGATGTAATGTCGATAAACATGGCTACAAACGGGAGTACTGCACCGAACAGTCGGATAGTTGGACGAAAGGAGGTAAGTAAGAAAATCATTGAAAGTAAAAATGAGAAAACTCCGAAACCAAAAGCGTGATAGTGTGTAAATCGCGCCAGCCACCCAATTGACGGCCCCATATCAGGTTCAGCAGAAGCATAAACCTGTTCGTAAGTTTCTAAAGGATAATCTGGGCGTTCATCATAAGGATGGCAACTAATGCAATTGTCCTCAAATATATATTGGATTTCCTGATATCCCTGCTCTGTACGACCTTGTGCGATCCACTCTTCGATAGAGATCTTTTCCTCTTGGCTTGACAAATATTGCTCCATAGAACCGTTAATCTTGCTACCAAGCAAGGTTCGTCCTCGATTTCCTCGGTAAGTGATCTCAATATCACGGATTGTTGCTAAGCCTAAGCCACTTGTATCCCCGTCTGCCCGCCGCGTGTTAATTTGCAGGTTAAGCTGGGCAAAGAGATAGGAGTACCCCATCATTAATACAAACAGACTGACAACAATTTTATGTGACCATGACAGTTGGTTAAGTTTCACTAGTGTTAATTCCATACTCACCAGGTAGACTTGACAAAACCTCTGGCTCGCGCATAGTATATATCATTATAAAGATGGTAAAGTCAAATCAAACGCTATTTTGTTATTTTGCGATTTTCATTTTGTCAGGGGGGATACCATCTTTCTCTAAAGAAGAACACCCAGAAATAGGTGCCCGCCCGATTGGTATGGGTGGAACGTTCATTGCTATAGCGGAAGGTAGCGCTGCCATTCGTCGAAACCCTGGAGGTCTCGCACGGTCTGAAGAATACACTTTTGAATTCAATCAAAGTCCATCCAAACTGTTTGGTCAACTCAGACACAACTATTTGAGCCTCGTCTTGCCACGCACTGAACGAACAGCAGTAGGAATAGACTGGGGACAGATTGGATTTGAAGATGATGAGCTTTCCGTCAACCGTAACAGCTTTCACTTTACCTATAGCTATGTGCTGACTGATATTATATCAGTGGGTGCAAATCTAAAGTACCTAACCAACTCGGCCAGTCTGGACTTACAAACAGTGGGATCTGACATCGGTTGGGGGAGTGATCTCGGCATTTTTATCGAATCAATCAGAAACATAAACCTCGGCTTTTTTGTACAGGACTTCATCGGAAAATGAAAATGCTTGGCCTCAAACGGGAGCAAGCTAAAACTTCTGAGTAACACTGTCACATAATAGAGACACTCCTACCCCATACCACCATGCAATTTTTCAATAGGTAAGGAAGCAGTGATTATATTGTCTCGAAGTCGGCATATATTTTGCTCACAATCACCAAATGGAAACAGCATAAAAATATCAAGTAATGCAAATATTAATTGGCTCGTAAGGCGATAACAAATATATCTGCAAAAAGTAGGGAATATGACATCAATTGGAGACCAGCTTGAAGGGACTACTGATGAATTCAAGCCTATGCCAACGGATGGCGACATTTGTCAGGATTCTTTTTTAATTGATTTCAGCCATCCTCCAGCTCTTCCAAAGCGCTACCCCCAGACTGACCACAGTAATGATATGCTGAAAATTTATCTGAGTGAGATTGGACGTATTCCAGATTTATCATACCAAGATGAATTGAATCTCTTTACTAAAATCAAGAAGATGGAGACACGTATAGCAGAATGCCAGATGCCGCTAAAGAAACTTGACGCCCAAAATAATAAAAGCCTTGTACTGGACAAGTGGGTTCAAACAATAGACCTACAACAGCAAATTCGCATTATAACTTCACGAATCTCCGTAGCGAGGGATCGCATCATTGAAGGGGATTTGAAACTTTCCGTTCACATTGCTAAAAGGTATCAAGGTCGTGGTTTAGATCTAACAGATCTGATTCAAGAAGGAAATATCGGCTTGATCAAAGCAACCAGCCGGTTCGACTGGGAACGTGGAGTGAAATTCAGCACCTATGCTTCATGGTGGATACAACAAGCTATTAACCAGGCGATAATTGATAGAGGTCGCACAATTCGTCTCCCCGCGCACGTCTTTGATGTGCTAAGAAAGTTAAAACGTTCAAAAAACTACTTGCTCCAATCCGGTATCCGTGAACCTGAATCAGATAAAATTGCTGAAGTTAGCGGTATGTCCATTAAAAAGGTTGAATCACTAGAACAAATAATGCCGCAGACAGTTTCGCCTGACAACCCAATAATTCAAGACAAATTTGAAGTTCATGATCGCGTTTCATCCACGTCAACTTTAGATCCACTTGCCCATCTGATATATAAAAATAGAACTAAAATTGTCAGACAGCTAGTTAACGAACTGCCAGAGAGAGCAGAAAATTCTTCGACTTCGATACGGCTTGGACGGTGAAGGAGAACGAAGCTTACAAGAAGTTGGTAATATATTCAACCTTTCTCGCGAACGTATTCGTCAGATCATGGCATGTGCTTTCAACCAACTGAAATCACACAAATTGCTCAATCATGCCCAATAACCCAAGTTGCCTCCTTTAAAATGAAAGACAATTGATACTGAAAGCAACGATAAATAAGAGTGCCTTCAGTTGCAACCCTTTAGCCGCGTACGACGCAATTGGGTAGCAACCTCTCGCTCAACTGTTTGCCATCTCCATCCGATTTCGATGATACTATTGAGTACCCCTCACCCTTGGTGACGATTGACGTTTCAGACTTTTCTTCTCTATCAGCTTTAGCTCAATGTCGGTCCCCTTTCCAAGCTCCTCCTCCCGGTAATCACTATATGTCTTGTCTGTCAGCGTAGACGGCCACTCCAGAAAGCAGGTCGAATTAGTAGCCCCAGAGTCATTCGATATCACTAACACACCCTAAAGTGAATAAAAACTCAACCGATTGTTCCATTTCTATAACAGGAAAAGTTTAATGACGTAGAAGTATCCCCCTTGCTCTATGGTGACTTGCTTTGCATCTGTGCGGCACTGGGCTCAATTGCTTTGGAATTGCAGCCCTCTACGGCATTGTGGTCAATGACGCCATTGTTTTGATTGACTTTATCAACAAAAGGAGATCAGGAAACGGGGATGTTACGGAAGCAATTGTAATCGGTAGTTGTTTATGCTTACATCCAATTATTCTGATAAGCATGACAACAATTTCGGGACTTATTCTAATGGCAATCGGTTTAGGTGGGAAATCACCGATTTGGGTGCTACTGACATATATTATAATTTTTGGATTGTTCTTCCCAACGCTCCTGACGCTGTTTGTAATGCCGAATCTTTACGCCGTCATCGGTGATATCGGCAATTTTTTCAGACGGTTCCCAGCAATATCCAATGGAATTAAGCAACTGAGGTTCAAATATTCCTCTCTTCTGTCAGTACTTTTTTTATTTCAGCTAAGACTTCTTGTCCGGAAACTTCGTCTAAATAGGTTCCGTCATCCAGTTTCTGCTGAAGTTCCTTCATCAACTTTTCCATTTCGGGACGTACGTCCGGCATTCGGTCGAGAGCCTCACGTACCTGTTGGATTAGTCGCGACTCATCAGAGATATCGAAGATAGGCTTCTCTGCCGAATTCGATCTTTTATGGTCAAGCTTACGCGCATCATTTTTCCTTTCCGCTTTATTGGTCTCGTAAGCGGTTAGGCGATCTAAATCAGGTCGTTTTATTCTCATTATATCAACTTTATTTCTTCTTTCTACTTGCTATCGTCTTCTAAGATTACCTGTTATCGTTTTCATTGTATTCTGCAATGAATCCAACTGGACTCTCAAGAATTGTGTTTGCGTCTGCATGGTCCCAAGGGCGGATTCGAGCTTGGCAAATTCCATTATCAATTCCGTTTCTCTCACGACCATCCTATCATCAAAGACTTCCATGTCTTTAGCTACGTCTTTTAAACCAGCTCGAATAGTTTGAACACGCGAGTTAATCAGGCCAGAACCAAACCTTGTGTAGCTCGCCAACATGTGCTGCACGTTTTCTGCCACACCATCCACTAGCAAATCACCCGTTGCCACAGAGGTAACAGGTCCGGAAACAGTTATGGTGTCTTCATAAACCTCCGTAATGCTGCTGTAACCGTCTAAATTCGGGGTTATATTAGGCGTCGATACATAGATGGAACCAAGCTCGGATAAACTCAGAAAATCCGGTAGGTTTGTACCTCCATAAAGTGTTTCAAAAGTAATAGGATCGGTTCCCACATTATTGAAAGCATATAATTTGTATGTAGAAGTCAGCGCAGCGGTGATACCTGAAATATTGTTGATAGCAGTTGCCAACTCAGCTCTTGTGGCGCTGCTTGTTGTGTCCAGCGATATGATCGTACGCGCGTTACCATATCGAACAGCAAACTTGGCGTAGTTAGCGTGGGTGGGATCATCTCCGAGACTCAAGGCTTGCACAGAGGAACTGAAAGTGGTAAGGTACTTATTTCCATAAACACTAGCACCGTGGGTTTGCGTAGCTGCAACCGATGTGTCGAAAATCCCATCCACACCTCTTATCCCGCCAGTTAAGTTATTACCCGATTTGCCCGTATATGCAATATATTCACTGCCAATCTTGATAATACCGGAAGCGGCCAAGGTTGACGTTGAGACTAACGAAAATGTTGTCGCGTCGTCATCGATTCTACCAGTCACTGAATTTGTAACAGTACTCGCGTGGCTCAACGTTGTGGTGGTAGTTAAGTCAGAAGGCAGCGTCACACCGGTTATCACCCCACTGGTAATCCTATTGATTGAAAGAGGATCGGTGGAGGTAGAACCATTATACAGCGTTACTCGGCTTTTTCCGATAAACTTGCGGAAATCACTACCAAGAATATTTACTTGTGTTTCTCCCATCGTACCGGTAGCAACACCACCAGCATCAGCGTTAGCCCCTTCCGTCGGTAAGGCAACAGCTGAGAAATTCAGTGAGGCTCGATTGTCTACATTGGTGACCCTTAAATCGTCGGTTTTATTTCCCTGCTTCAACCTAATACTGTCACCAACCGAATAATCACCAACAACTGCAGACAAAAGTTGGATCTTCGATTGATTAGACGCGGCCTGAATGATCGATTTCACACTGATATTCGACGTTTGACCATCGATTTTAAACAGCTTTGTCGTTGAGACGGTCCCTGTTGGTGGTGCAGTTCGGAAATATTCGTAAGAATTGAACAGCGTCGCATCAAGGAAACCTTCCAACGTCACCAGCTTATTAGACGTATCTACATCCGTTACAGACATCGTCAATGTATCTGTTTCAACATGTGTCAGTTTACCGTTGTGTCTTTTTGCTGAAACCAAAACCGCTTTGTCCAAGTCTTTGTCAGTATATACACTTAAAGTTTTATTGGTAGTATTCTTTCCCCTAATCCTCAGAGTGATCGCTTCTCCATAATCAAGAGTCGTTGTACCACTGGCATCCGAAAATCCCTTAAACACCAATTCGTCACCATCATATGTCGTAGCATTGGCTGTATGGGCTTGCCGCGTTGTGAGACCATAGCCTCTTGTCAAGCCGGTAAAAGTGGTGCTGGTCTTCCCCGTGTAGGCGATGTCTTCGAAATCGATTCGAATCACGCCAGAACTGTCAAAACTGGTTGTTGAAGAGACGGTAATAGTCGCTACCGAATCATCGATATTACTGCTCAAAGTTGCACTGTTATACTGGAATCTGGCAATATCGTCAGTCGTACTGAAAGTCAGGGTATCGAGGCCCGTAGCACTTGCATTAGCAGTGAATGACATATTCAGCCCGCCTTTCCTGATCTTGACAGTGTTGTTCAACCTGGCAACGATAGCATTGAGACCTTGAACATCCTCGATCTTCAGAACTGTTTTATTCTCAGATGGACTTGCTATGATACTGGAGATTACAATCGGATCTAATCCATCAATCTCGACCAGACCAGGATAAGTCGTGTAATCACTGGAATACAAGACACCACCTTTGACCGTAATGGAAGAAGAACCGGAGACGGCCGATAGGATTACCGGCACAATTGCATCGCTACTGGAATCTTGTATCAGCAAGGTTTTACCGAGATTCGCTCGCAACGTTGCCATATCCCTGGTATCGAGTGTCAAAATAGCCTCCGATCCTCGAGACACTGGTCGATGGGCTTTGGTTCCCAGCTGAGCAATACTACCAAAAATTGTGGCGCTCCCTTCCGGATCACTTGAGACTGCATTTCTGAGTCTTCCCTCGTCTACTTTTAGGGCAAGACCCTGTCTGACCTGAGCGATTGATACCGATCCGGCCTTACCACGAGAGATTCCCAAATCACTTAGCCTTTTAGCTTCACCGTCACCGATAACAGGTTTGACCGACAAAGACATTAGGCGCTGGTACAACCCCCTGAGCGTCACGTCATTTGCCAACGCCCCCTGAACAAGCTCTTCATCCGTCTTGGGGTTGAAGATCCGTCTTGCCGTAACTGTATTGCGTAACAACTGTTCGGTTTCATTGTACTGTTCCACGAAATCCTGAACCGAAGTCACAATAGAATCGGTATCAACGTCTATAGTCAGGCTAACCGGTTTCCCAACCTGTGTCGTGCCCATGAATTTGAGATTCAAACCAGAAACCAGATCATTCACTTCGTTTGTCGTCCGTGTAAACTGTGCGCCGTTAAGCAGCCCAACCAAATCATTGCCAGCAACCCCTTCATTTTCCATCATGTTAAAGTGACTCATAAAGACGTTCGGCTGACTGGTGGTTGGTAAAGTGGTTAACTTAGCCTCTGTAACAAAGTTGATTGCCTGATCTGTCCCCGAGGATCTATGAACATAAACGTCATTAGCAGTAGTGATCCCTCCCAGAGTGAGCGAGCTGGCAGTACCGCTGGAGATGTCAAAGGCTTTGACTGCCGTGCCGGATCCGCCATCGGTGACATACAGATGTGTCTCAGTGCTGCTGGGGTGCCTGATAGCTATATCCTGAGCGGCGGAAATACCATAACCACTTAAATCATAACTCAAAACACTATTGCCCGGAGTTGCCATGTCGAAACGGTAAACCGTGCTAGTCCCGTTGGATACGTAGATATACTTGCTTGAACTGCTCATGGAAGAGTTGGCACCGTCATCATAGAAGATTTCCTGAACCGCTCCACCTGTTAAAGTATACTCACTTGCAGATCCGGCGAAATGGGAAAGATTCGTTTGATCCAAAGTGTCCGGCTTTTGAGAACTCATATCGGTCAAGTATGAAACTTTCCCGTCACTCCCGCTAAGGCCGGCAAGAAAAGCGGTATCGCTATCAACAAAAACGTGAGTTAGCGTACCCATCGTACCGGAACCGCTTCCAATGATCTGGTCCACCTGGGTTTCGTCGATCGTCTTTCCGGCGTATGCGCCGTTAAAAGCCTGAGGATTCAGCGGATCGGTGACATCCATTCTAAACAGGATACCGTTGCTATCCACACCGTAAAGAAAAGCCTGGTCATACTTGCTATCCGAATCAGTATCCACGTGATCAACCGAGATGCTTTGGACGGTACCCAGCGAAGCGCCAGCACTGGTCTCCAGACTTCGGTAATTTGTCAATTCCCTGATATTCCCCTTATTGGAGACATCTACAACCTTTATGGCTTGACTGGTCGAATCCAGCACAAAAGCCACATCCATCACTGAACCGCCTTTCACTTGGCGATATTGTGTAGCCGTAGTGCCGCTTGAGGATCCGGAATTGGCAAAATAGGCACTCTCCCCATCGGTAAAGACGGCACCTTGGCCGTCATAATCACCATCGATAAAATCATTATCGGTCCCATACGAAATCCGCCCCGCATTCCGACTAACACTGGTCTGGATGGTGGTTGGACGATTATCCGTACTTGAGTTAGCCGATGCCTCAGTCAGAAGGTACATTTTGCCATTCGTGCCAATTTGGAAGTATCCCATCACTTCCGAGGACGCTGTCTCCACTATCGAAAAGTTGCGGATACCAGAATATTGAGAATTATTCTCATTTGATAAGGTGATCGTGCTTCTCGTCGAAGTAAGTTGGCGAGGATCAGTACTTAAGTTATACCTGTATATTTTATTGCCGGCAGACACCTGTAGCTCGGAAGTGTTCTTGATACTGGCCGATGAAGAATCCGTCAACCTACTCTGAGCGCTATTACTGAATGTCATCACCTGCCCATCCGTGAGGGGCAGGCTATCAGGAATCACAGAATTAATATCCGTGCCGGTATTACTAATGGAGGGAGTGCTTCCATTAACCCCAGTGATTTTAACCACCAACAAGGTTCTGTCAAGAACAGATGGATCTGTTCCGTTAGCACCAACATCTTCCTGGCCCATAGTCCAGCCTGACGCTTGACCAACACCATAAACGTAAGCATCGTTACTATCCCGCAAAACACCGAACAGGTTCTTGAATCGGGCTCCCTTTAAATCAACTATTTTGTCATTGCTGAGATCGGTGTCGCTGCCCATCGTGGTATCACTAGAGGTATCCACAATTCGCAGCATGCCGGTACCATCAACGACGTAAAGCTGTTTGTTGGCCGAATCGAAAGCGATTCCCTGATGGGGAGCGATGATTTTGCCACCTGTTCCGCTGCCGCTGGTATCCCCAACCAACGACCGCAGACCGATCCGGGCATCTGAATCACTTTCGCCAATAGCATCAGAAGACCAACTTTCGACGGCAATTCTGACATCTACTGTCTGACCGTTGTTGCTTACATCGGGGTCGATGACTTTCAGTATCCGCTCCACAATTTCCGCTGCACCACCGTTCGGCGTCAGTTTTTGCCGGTACACCAAAAAATCACCGGTACTGTACTTATAGGCGTTCTTGGCTTCAAGTTGAATCCGGTATTGACTATAGTCACTATCACTAAACGTTCCGCGAGCTTGTGCGCCTGTTCCATCGCTCAGCAAACTTTTTGCCGCCCGCTGGAGTTGAGTCATTTGGTTGTAATCATGAGTGAAGTCAGGGAAGATAGCACCGTTACTACTGAAGTCAGACGCTCTCAATCCCAGTTTTTGTGAGCTCTTCTCCTTAATTTCGGCTTCAAGGACCTCGGAGGCGTTGGTGCTGCTTTTGCGAAAGGTCAGCTTATCATCTGCCAAAACTTGTTCAGCCATGTCAGAACTGGTCACATTGACCAGAAGACGACTGGTAGTGTCTAGCGAAAATCCACCATCATAGGTTACTTTGGTAACATTTTTTGTTGACAAATTTATAAGAGTGCCGGAGGTGCTGGTGTGAGTAATTCGATCATTACTGTCAGCAACCAAACCTGTCACATTAGTACCACCGACGGTTACTTCAACCGTATCATCATCTTTAAACGTATCAGATGTCAACTTGATTGTCTGCGAAGTTATCCCTGTAGGGTTAAAACCGAGTCTATCTACGCTGCTATACGTAACTGTTACACTAGGTAAACTGGAGAAAGAAGCTACATTACCACTACTAGTTAAGCTAGTGCCACTAGCAGTGTATGTGACGGAACCACTCGCCAAAATAAACACAGCAGTGGCACCTCCAGTAAGGGCGGCTGAGATGCTTTCGGAACCTAGCCCACGGAAGTCGGCATTAGCTAGCGTAAGCGTAAGATCGTTTCGGTAAATATCTGCCGCTTCTGAAAAAACCGCGCTTTTAATTTTCATAACATCATTCAGGTTACTCAAACCGCTAATATTGTTGAGAACCAAATTATAGTCATCACTAGTATACATGGCGCTGTAAGCTGAACCGGAAACAGCGGTGGTACTACTGGCAGTATATTCACTTGAGTTGCTGCTATCGGATAGGATGACACTAGATGCACTGCTGATTTTTTTAACGGACCCGACGTCAATCAGCACATCAACGTTACTGGTATCATGAGTGAGCACCTGCCCTGCAGAACCAACAACATTGGTGTTAGTGTCGCCGTCTTCATCCTTAGCTAAATCAATATAGGCACCGCTGCCATAGGTGGTATTGGTGCTGACCGCATCCCGTCCCAAATAGACAGTCAGGCCTGCTGTGGCGAAGTAGGCCTCATCCAGATAACTAAGGTTGCTATTCTGCGGTGTGCTGGTGCGGGAATTATCACTATGCTCGATAAAATGCGTTGTTGGGCGAACAACGATTTCATCAGCTGATGTTTTGGTTGTGATCACACCTCCAAAAAACTTACTGCTGCCTGAGTCTTTTACCACGACATCATTACCCACTAAGAAACCATTGAAAATATCATCAGAGGGGTCTCCCCTCAGCGTGAACCGGACCTTGCTCAAGGTAGTCGAACTGCTGGAATCGAACGTCAGCCGATTGACATTTCCACTGGTAACTGCGATATTACTGGCGCCGGGTAGCGTTAGATCAAAGGTCAATTTCTGGGACAGGTCGCGGTCAGCCGCGGTTTGATCTGCCTTGGTCATCCTCAACTTACCGTCGTCTGCCTTAGCAGCTGTTGTCTGGTTTGCCGTGGGATCAGTATCAGAATTGTGGTACGTCTGGTCAACGGCGAAGATTTTTATGTCCTGGCGTACTAGCTCTGTGTGTTTGTGGGCGGCAGCGGTGGTTCCATTATACCCCCGTTGCACTGCCGTCAGGACGTTGCCGCTTTTGGTGTTATACCGGATTTTTTCATTACCGATAACAATCACGCCTGAAGCGGCAAATGACGCATCGCTGGCAACCGTGATAGCCGTATCCGAAGTACTAATCCCGTCTGAATCGTTCAAGGTTGTAGAGCCGGCGTCAGCAACCTTGGAAGCGATAACATAATCCTTAGTCTTGTAGTTTGTCGAATAATCGCTATCGATGGTGAAATTGGCCTGCGACCGGAAATTCTGTTGTTTAACTTCCAATGCGTCCTTCACTGCCAGATCCAGGATCTCGCCGCTGGCCATGGATGCCGTGGACACTGAGCCGGCAGACGAATCTGTTGTGGCACTGCCGGTATCCGTTGCCTTGAAAACGCCGATTTTGTTACTGGTACTATCGATGATATAAGCATAGTCCGCACTGCCGGATTTGTGCCGGTGCACAATCACGTTATCCCGGTTATTGGAGGAGCTTCCACCCTCGATACTTGTTGCTGTCAGGGTGGTGGCGTCCAGAGTCCCCGAATCCAAACGAATCAAGGGACTCCCCGTTTTATTGGAAACCAGGTCGATTTTATCTGTTAACGCATTGTAACCGGCAGTGACATCAGCTTCCGACGCATTGATTCTGTCCAATACATCCTGTAGAGAATCCGTGTTATCGTAACTGATTGTCACCGAATTGATGCTGAAACTGCCCTGAGTCACATCGCTTTCAAACAATCCTTCATACGTATCATCCGAGTCATCATCCGATGTTGTTTTGAAGCGAATATCCTTCAGATTGGTCGCAGCAGTAATACCGCCAAGCCGACCAGTACTTCGAATCACGTTACTGATTTTGGTGTTGACAGTGTTGGATGCATCCTGAATCTGGAGATCGGAACTGCTGAAACGTAACTCGGAATAGACTTTTAAGGTGTCGTCTTGCAACGCTATACCCGTACCATTTGTTCGTTTTAGGTACAGTTTCCCGTCAATACTAGAGCCGGAAGTATCCGGGTCCGAATCATAAGCCATGACATCAGAGGTCGCCGACACTGTGTTAATGGCTGTTACGATGTCGCTAATAGAAACCCCGGTAGTATCCAAATCCAGAATCTCAACCTTTTGACCGTTGACATAAAAAGTATCTCCGTTTTGAATAGCTGACAGGAGCGGCTCGGAAAAGCTGACCAGCTTGGCCTGCGTTCCCACTATTTCGGAAGTTTGAACCACTTCCGACAAATTGAGGACTCTTAACATGTTGCTGGTATCGGAACTAGAACCCAGTCTGATTCGGGTAGCAGAGCCGCCTGAGGTATACAAAACGAATTTGTCCGTTGTCAGATCGAATTCCGCATCCACATTGCTGACATCGTAGTTAACAGAAGCCACAATATCATTGATGGTTGTGCTCAGATCGACAGTCACCGCTGTACCGTTGATAGACATGGTACCCAGCGTAGGAGATGTGGTCAACCCGGCGAAACTTCCCTTGTTAACCGCAACTTCCTTCAAGCCAAGCATTGATAGCACCTTGGTGGTGGTATCAGGATCGTCACCGGTGGTGGTGGCTGCGTCATCGCTAAGTGTCAAGGTACTGTTAGTTGAGGAAATCACTAATTGCCCGCTGTCGAAGGTGGCCGTTACGTTAGAAGCCGCGTCAATCTTATCCTTAAGTGCTGTCAGTGTCATCGATGTTGTAACGGTAACGATAGTCGAATCAACCTTAAAGGTACCAGCAACAATGTTGCTATCGGTTGCCGCCAAGGTATTCGAAGCGGTTAAATCCTTCCGGCCGCTCCGAATAGTCGCTGCCGGTTGCGTCAAAGTTGCGTCGAGTCCCGTCATGCCTAGCGACGGTGTGTGGGTTGTCACCGTTAAATCGTCAAGCCCAAGCAAATTAAAGAAGTTGCTGGTGTCTGAACTTCCTCCCAACGAGACTGATCCATGTGTCGACGAGATAAACTGGAGAGCGTCCTTACTTGTACTGGTACTGAATGTTCCCAACTCAGTTATGCCGTTATTGGTAACACTGATCTGATCGTTATTCTGACTGGTGAGTTGGAATCGCCCATTTCGGGAGAGGGAAGCCATGACGTTCAAGGTCGAAGACTGGCGGTTAATAGCATCGATCATCTTGCCAACAGTACCGTAACTTGATCGCAGGAAAGTGGTACCGTTTACCACCAGGCTGGTACCACTCAAGGAATCCGATGCCGACAACGTTTCTGTGGCATCAATACCACTATAATGTAAAGCCGCTGTTGTTAAATTAGAGCCTCTTGTAGCTCCGGTCAAAGTATTACCTGATTTAGCGGTATAGGTAATCTGTTCACCTTCAATTGAGATGGTACCGGCACTCGCAATATTTCCAATGGTTGAACTATCCAGCGGAATAATCGTGGCCCCGCTGGTTATATAGACACCCGAGACAGCAGCGTCATCGCTATGTGAAGCGGCTGTGGTGCCATTAACGCCTCTGGTTACTGTTAGAATACGGCCGCTGATATCGGTATAAAGCATTTCTTCACTACCAACCTTGATTACACCCAGGTCAGCAAAGTTGGAGACTGAAGTTAGCGTAATGGTCGTATCATCAGCGTCCATGCCACCTGAGTCATCTACTGTAGTGGAGGGCATCGATATCTTCGAAACCGTCCCCTTGATGGTATCTCGAACCGCAAACACGGAACCAACCGAAGATGCTGTAACTTGATTAAGCACATTCTGTAAGGTTTCGCTGCTACGACCAAAGCCGAAGAGTGAAGCCAAATTACCACTACTATCGGAAATGGCCCAGTTCGGTTCGTCAGTAACAGAAGTACCACTGGAATGAGCCGCAGCTATTGTGTTATTGTATCCCCTAGTCAAACCGGTAAAAGTAGTGCTCGTCTTCCCTGTATAGGCAATATCTTCACTACCAATCCGGATCACACCCGTACTGGGAAACGCACCCGTTGAACCTACCGTAATGGATGACGAAGAATCTGTAAGAGCACTCCCTAAAGAAGTCGTACTCAACTCACTAGCTGAACGCCATGAACTTCCATCCGGACTATAGATCTCCACAAAACCATCTGTAGTCAATCTTGCCTGCAAGTTGACATTGCTATTCTGGTTAATACTGTTTAGTACATCATTAACTGTGTCTGAGGAGGAGTAAGTGAATGGAATGCCGTTCAGATTAAAGGTGCCGCTGGTTATACCCAGTTCTGAAAGCTTGGTGGAGGACACAATTCCCCGTCCGAAATTGAGTTTGCTGGCGAAATCACTGGTACTGTCTGTCGCCGCCACGATAGTTCCGGCAGGACCAACTAGCTTAACGCGACCATCTACTGACAGTGACGCCGTTACTCCGGCATTAGCCGAATTAATACTACCTATTACCGTAGAAAGGGTATCGGAAGTTGAACTGATAGTGACAGTTTTTTCTGAAGATCCTTTAACTGTGAAAGTTCCGGCAGCAATGTCCAAAGCTGACATGGTCTGGCTGCTATAGTCCACAGAGGTGATACCAACGCTGCCTGCTGTCGCTTCGTAGGCAGCAGCTGTGGTGCCACTGGATCCCCTGGTTAAACCGGTAAATGTGTTACTCGTTTTACCAGTATATGTAATATATTCGTCCTCAATCCGAATGGTACCTGCGGTGGCAAATGACGAGGTGGAACTAACTGTCATCGTTGTAGCCGAACTGGTCAAATCGGCACTCAGGGTCGTTGTGCTGTTAAGATCCGTGCTTGAACTGAATTTGACAGCCAGACTGCTACTCTGGATTTTGGCAACATGAAAAGTCACTCCATTGATGGTAAAAGAGCCAGGGTTAACAGATTTTGCTAAGAAAGGTTGACCGCCGCCAGTACTATCAGCACCAATAATTCGGGCACCCGTCAGGTCATAACTTGAAGACGTCAAGGTAAAAGTACCTGCGCTGGCACTCGGGTTGCTACTGATCGTCATCTTGGCGGTAGCATTACCTATACCGCCTCCAGCGAAAGTGAGAATCTGAGTATTTGCGAATCGACCGACGTCATCCGTACTCACAGTTACAGTTCTGCTAGAATTGTCATAATCCAAGACTTCCACGGCTCCGAGTTCGGACATGCGATTACTACCAACAACCCCATCTATTTCGCTAAGACCGTGGATGATCTGTCTGGCAACAGGCAATCCAATCACTGAAGCGAAGTTGGTATCGCTTTCCTTGAAACTCAACTGAGCCGCGCTAATCTGTGTTGTCGGGTCAGTCAAGGCAGTATTCAATTTGGATATTCGTTTGGTAATCGAGAGTCCGCTATCATCTGACAAACCAACGTAACTACTCTCAAAGAGAGTAGTGTAATTTGTTGAAGTCGTCGTGCTGTCTGTGGCGGTAAAGTTGAGTGTAGAGACTATGTTATTCAACGTAGTCGATCCTTGATTCAGAGTAACAGTTATGTCGTTACCACTCGAATCCTTGGTCAGGCCGTCTACTGTAAATGAACCTTGATCGGGCGAACCATCATTATCGGAATCCTTTGCCAAGCTAATTTCAACCAGCCTGGTCATTTCGATTGAGTTACTGATTGGACTGTCACTTGAAACACGAGAGGAAGTCGCCAGGCTGGAAATATTCAGTTGATAGTCCTGACGTGGGGCCCCTGAAGCAGCGGTGGCTTCCAGAACGTCCTCATTGGTGGAGGTCACCGTTCTTTGAAGGGTAAGCGTAGTACTGGCTAAACCAGCTGCTCGACTCTGTAGAATCAACAGGTTGGAATTTATATTTTTTAACGTATCTTGTTGAGCATTCAGGATCTTCTCGCGGGTTTCAATCCGTGAGCGCGGAGCAGTTTCGGCTTTAATCAGCTGATCAATGATGCTATTAACATCAAACCCAGAGACAAGTCCTGTTGCCTGTAAAGACATTTACTAGATTACTCCCATACAAAAAATTATATTTCAGGAAAATCAATCCCTAAATAATCTAAGCGGTTCACTGAATTTGTCGACACAGATGCCGCCAACTTAACTCCATTTTAGCCAATTAGCGGCGTCCGAACTGATCCCAGACGCGCCACCAACTCCCACGGCTAAGTACTGTCCCCGACTCATTTAGTTTCTTTGTCAATTGAATGATAATGGTGTCAGATCGTAGCCTAGCTTCTTCTGCTTGTTTTAGCTGCCCATTAACAACCTGAAGTTGTTCTTGCAACCTATTAATTTCGTCCTTGAGCAGACGAACCTGCTCCTGCGGAGATATGGAGGGAGATTCTAGGTCATTTTCTTGTAACTCCACTTGATTCGTAAAGATATAACGCATCAGCTCGTTTGCTACATCAGGCGAGATATCAACGAACTGAAAAGCGATTGCATATTTGGTCGATAGTTCACCAAGTTCCAACTTGTATTTTCTACTAACCTGCGCGTTGAGTGTAAAGATGAGCGGACTCTCAGACGACAACTCAAAACTGAGATTCACCACCTGTCCACGTTGTAGATCCTGGTCCTGACGAAGTCCCAGAATGACCAACAAACCGTACGGGCTTAAATTTGTCGCTAACGCTTTTTCTGTTTTTTCTTCCGTCGCACCGACAGTACCTGATTTAATTTCCGACTTGATAGTAATCGGGAAGTTAACGTCAATCCTAGTTGATCGTCGTTCTTCAAAATCCTGTGGTCGATTTAATATCAGTACGGAGTTCTGTCCTTCCTCCTCAAAAGTCTCATGACTAAGAACTGTTGTTTCGTAAACCGCCGTGATACCGCCAATCGGTTCTTCTTCAATCGTAATTTCCTGATCTACCCAAGCAGAAAGATCCCCAATATCAGGAGCTAGGACAGTCAGATGCTCAACACCTGATGATTTTATACGGCTGGGATAAGTTTCCGTTTCCCCGTCATTGGATGTAAAACGGAGGTTGACTTTTCTATTTATTTGCTGTCTGACATTCATTTATCAGTAGTCTCCCAATTTTTCCACCATATTTGGTCTATAGTTAAGAAAATTCTACACTTTTTCGACTAAGCCCTTTCTTTTAAATCCCGCATCCTCAACAGTAATTTAATTTGACCTTTGGCAATATTTGTTACATGCGATATTTCATCAATTTCATGACCTGCATCAGCAAGTTCATAGATCTTGTTGTGTTCCAAACGTTGACTGAGAGCTTTAATATCTCCACCTTCTCGCTCTATGCTCTTCCCTTGGTTTACGACTTCTGACTCAGCCACATTAGGTACAGTATCCATGGAAGCAGACACCCCATCATCTAAATTCCCCTCAATCTCTACTCTTTTAACCAGCTTTGAGGGAATTTCAGGTGACTTCATAATCAAGTCGAGATCCGAGTGTACTATGCGTTTTATCAAAGAAAGACTCGACCCCTCCGTTCCATCATCTTGAGCATCATCTTCTCGGTCTTGTTCAAGCTTGCCTTGATCAGCAGGTTCCTGCTGCTTATCTTCCTGACTAGCGATTAGCTCAGCTTTTATCTTGGCTTCTTCAACACGCGCCCCCTGCAATTCAAGGTGTGCCTGATCAGCTTTAGACCGAATCGCCTCAAGCTTTTTGTGCCCATCCTTAAGACGATCCTGAATTTCCTGGGTTTGGAGACGATCCTTTTCAAGAGCCAGACGGCTTGATTCGATTTCCGCTTGTATCTGCGCTTCTAGCGCCACAGTCGCATACAGTGCCTGTTTGATTTTCTCGAGTTCCGATTTTTCCCTATCCCTTGCATTCTTAGCAATTTGAAGTTGTCGATGAGATTCCTGAAGTTCCTCCTTGGCCCGAATCCCTTCCTGTTTAAGTTGATCAATCTGAGGCCGAATTTGGCGAATGGCACCTTCAACACGAACTCGTTCGCTTCTAGTCACCTCAAGCTCCGCTCTTACCCGAGCTTCCTCCATTTGTAACGTGTCAAGCTCGGATTGGGCTTCTTCCGCTTCATTTCTCGCGGTTTGAATCTGCTGATTTAACTGATCGATTTTTTGTTTGGTATCCTCAAGATCCCGCTTAATTTCTTCAGCTACATCTAACTCGGTTTCAAGTGCCGCGATCGTATGATGCAAATGGTCATCTGCCAAACCGGTAGAAGGATAGTTCTCATCAATAGAGCTATCGTCTAAGGGGTTTTCCGAATCAGAGGATACGTTTTCTGGAGATGAACTTGGTTCTTTATGCATTTGGAAACCGCAATTTTAAAGCGTTACGTTGACAATGTGACTTTCTTCAGGATCCACCGTCGCACGAATTCTGAGAGGTTTTGTCTTCTCTCTCTTACGAGATTGATAATACAGATTATTCTTCCGCTGATTCTCTCGTTCTTGTATTTCGCTATTCTCAGTTCTTGGTGTGTCCGGAACTTGGGACATTCTATAATCGCTTAATTTTAAAGTCTCGTTAGGAAGCGAACTTTCGGGTGCGATCGTTTCCTGTGCTCGAACATCTTGCATCTGCTGCACCGAAAGAAATTGCAGAGGAACATGTACTGGGTCAATCTGGATCGACACAATAAACTCCTTAACATCCCATCAATCAGATTACTCTAAAAGTGTTCTCAACCGACCTCGTATTCTAAGCATTGCTTTAGCATGTATCTGAGACACGCGAGATTCTGTAACCCGTAGCAGAACACCAATTTCCTTAAGGGTTAAATTCTCCTTATAGTAAAGAGCAACAACTTTCTTTTCCTGTTCTGGAAGCCCATCAATTTCTATGGCAATCAGGTGCTCCATCTCTTCCCGCTCCACCGATTCAGCTATTTCAGTGTCAGGATCACCCAACAAGTCTATCAGATACACTTCCTCATCTTCGCCTTGATTGCCACTAACAATATCATAAAGCGAAGCCAAAGATGCTCGACTGTAATCCGTAATCGCCTGTTGTAATTCCCCTAACTCAATTGACATGGCTTCAGCAACTTCTTCCTCTTCCGCTGGCCGGCCAAGTTGGGCTTGGAGAGAAGCAAAGACTTGTTCTATTTCAATGTTTTTCTTATATAACGGACGAGGTACCCACCCCATGCGCTTAGATTCGTCTAATATCTCACCACGAATTCTACAAACAGCATATGTCTGAAATTTATTGCCAAGACTGGGATCAAATCGGTCTACTGCGCTAACCAAACCAATAATGCCGCAACTATACAAATCGTTGTATTCGATAGTAGAAGGAGGCCTCATGGAAAGGCGATCAACCACATACTTTACCAACCCCATGTACTTTAGGATAAGATTCTCTCGAGCGGAAGCATCGTTTTCACTCCTAAATCGGCTCCACAGTTCCTCTTCACTGATACATTCAGCCATCATGCGCTAAGAAAACTGCACTTTATCAGCGCATTACTGTTTTCAATTGGTATCATACTAGAGGACAAGTCAATCTGTTTCCTTCTCACTGTCACTTCTAATAAACTCAAATAATGCCCCCAATCCCATCCCAGCAACAAGCGACAGTAGCAAAGCATAAGTCGCCCACTGAAATGGAACAAGAATATTATGATGAAACTTCCCGACAAAGATAGAAAGAAACAATACAACGAAGAAAACGGAAACACTAAGTATAGCGCTTAATTGTTGAGTAAAATCATTCATTCGAATATAACTTACCCCTTATAAACATAGATCATTATTCAAAATGGTTAAAAGAATTAGTGTTTCTAAGACCTCTTTGCAGCTTCGTTGACAATTTGCAACTTAAGAACATACCGGATGAGGTAATCCTCAATGTCTTCATCTTCTTCAGAATACTCATACGAAATCCCCATTACCCACCTCTTCGTGTGTATCGATCGAGAATCGATTTCGTGAGCTCTCACAATCTTGGCTGAAAAAGGAGGTAACTCAAGATGGCTATCTCCTTGGTCTAGAATCGGAGAGCCTTCCAAGTCCATGATTGGAGGCATATTTAGATGAAGCGCTATCTCATCACCCACATTTAAGGGACAATCTCTTACGCCTTCAAGCTCCAAAGTTACTTTTAGCCCAGACCCGCTAATGTTTTCGCAAGTTGTTTCAAAGACGTTTTCCTCATCTCCTATTAGCCAAAAACTAACAGGAAAACTTGTTTTCTCTCTAACGTATTCCCGTCTTTTGATTAGCCAATCTTCCCAATCAATTCCATCCTGCTCTGCAATAATGTACCACGCTTCATCCTTAGTATCCTGAAATTGCTCCATGGCAACGAGCTCAATTTCTATGTCTTCTTGCCCCGCATTCGACATTGGAACAACCGCTTCAATAATTGTTCCAGTCTTGACAGGACGTGGTCTCGGTCCCTTCATCGGAGATAGGAATTTCACTTCGCCCGTTTCGCGATCTATGTCAAGAATCCTCGTTTCAATGTCTTCAAATCTGACACCAACCCTCATGTGAAGATTAACCTCACGGCTTATTGCCTCTTCCTCGTATACCTCTTCCTCTTCAAGGAGATCATCTTGATCTTGCATCTCACATCCTCCAATTTTCTTAGGTTTACTTATAGCACTTATTCAGCAAGACTCATACGCCGATTTATCTTTACTTCTGAATTCGAGCCTACTCTATTCTTCGTTATTACATTTATCAAATACTAATAAATCATTCCACCTTGAACTACTGTTGAAGTCAACATGTAGGCAGCAAAAAGTTCCTTCTAGGTTACGTTAAGTTGGCTTACCAATAAAGCTCCCAACTTAACTAATGTTGTTTTATATTCCTCATGATTTTCTTGTAATTTTGTGACAATATGCCTTATAGACACCGTCACATCACAGTCAGGAAACTTCTCTACAAAAGGCATGTCGTGACGACTAGCTGTTGGCACATCAGCAGACATTGGAACACTATCGAGCAATTCTATATCCTTTTCTAAAAATTGCCTCACAACTTTCTGAATACCTTCACCTACCTGATTAAATTCGACCGAGTCGCTTCCCACCATGTTTACTATTAATTTTACATCTATTTGTTCGTTTACATCAAAAGCATTTTTTATTAATGCGTAACACTTGGTTCTGGCATCTTTCTCTGTCGTTGTGACAGTGATAAACTCATTGGAAAGTTGAGAAAATTTATCTTTATATTCATCAATATGCCCTAGTTCCATGACAACCAAGTCATATTCCTTAGCAAATTCCTTAAACTGCATCTCCAATTTATGGATCTCGCTGACATCTCTATCCACCAGACTCAAATTGTCCAGTACTGAAAAAGTGTCTAAATTATTATACCGGGTTGATCTAATTTTTATAACATTGTCACTTGGAGATTCGAGATCATACGGCTCAGAAGCCCCAATAATTTCGTACAGATTTGATATGTTATTGAGTTTATAGTCCCTTCGAGTACTAAAAATTAGAACTTTCCAGTCAGTTTGACTAACCAGCTCAACAACGATATTTGCCAGCAGCGTTGTATACCCCGTCCCTATCCCTCCGCTAGCGAACGTAACGACTCGTGTTGGAGAAGCTAACTTACGAAGACTTGCTGCCTGATCGGACTCTCTAGACGCCATTTCCTTATATTTTTTCTGCCTTCAAGGACGGGGCATTCTAACACACCCAAGCTAGAATGGCAATTTAGCACAATATATGCCAATATATAATAAGCTGTTAATGCTACATAACTGTCTTAAAATCTAGGTAATATTAAATCGGTTCATTCAACCTCTCAAGGACCTTATCCAAATCCTGCTTCGCAAGTAAAAAGTTAGACATTTTCTCGATATCCGCGACCTCAAGGTCATCTGGTACAGTCTGACCAACCCCCAAATAGCTGATTGGATATTTAGTATAGTAGGCGCCATTGACTACTGTATCCAACGCAACCGTTTCATCCAGTTTTGTAAAAATGATTCTACTCACGTCAAGCGTTTTATATCGATCCACGATTCTTACTAGATCCTCAAATTTCACAGACGCGCTAACCGTGAGATGTACCTCTGTCGGTCGAATAACTTGCATATATCCATGTAGTTCAGCCATGTGAATCTGATGATTTGGGCTTCTTCCTACCGAATCAACAATAATGATGTCCTGATCTGCAAATTTGTCTATTGCATCTCGGGCACCTTGAGGACTTAAAGCAAGTTCAACAGGAAGACCAATAATCTCCGCGTAAGTTTTCAACTGGTCGTAGGCAGCAATACGGTAAGCATCAATACTAATTAGCCCTACTGTTTTATAATTCAACACTGAAAATACAGCCGCTAGTTTCGCTACGGTTGTTGTCTTTCCAACCCCCGTAGGACCAACGAGCGCGATAACCTGCTGTTCCTCAACGTTAAAATCGACTCCACCAGAAACCTGGATTACTTGTGAAAGCCGATCGTTAAAATCCTGTCTAATCGTTTTAGTTTCAAGTTTACGATTATGAGATATGGCATTAGAAATAATATCATCAAGGATATATACTAGCCTTTGTGAAAGTTCTTTGTTGACTCCCCTTTCAATCTGGTGTTGATATACATCATCAAGCGCGCTTCTGATGTTCCTCAAGGCAATAGCTTCAACTGTTTTGCCCTCCACAACGGAGTCTTCTGATTGGTCAGCGGGCGAATCGATAGTTGGGACTGGAACCAATGCTGAAGATGATTCCGATGCTGTCCTTTTTGGGGTAGCGATGCCAGCAACAACCTCAATGATATGTTTTTTTGCTAAGCCAAACCATTTGACACTTTTGGTAACTTGACGAGTATTGAGGATTAACGCGTTAGGTCCCAAATCCTGCTTAATTTGGTCCATTGCGTCTTGCATCGTATCAGCCTCATAAGTTTTGATACGCATTAAGGTTCTCCACTACCCTTTATTAGGTTCAATTCCTATGATGCGGAATCCTGACTACTGTCTGTAGTCGGTGGATTGGCATCGACAACCCCTACTGTTTCCCATGCAACCTTAGGTGCCATTTCTTCATAGGCAATTACTGGTAAACTTGGTAGAGATGAGGCAATCATGTTACGAAGTGCATAACGAATCGTACCAGGACAAACAAGAACGACAGGACGGATGCCACGGTCTGAAGCTTCTTGAATCTGCTGCGATAAATTTTCCAGCATCCGTTGAATTACACTTGGATCAACAGCCTCGTTTGCTTGGATAACCTGGCTCAGCAATTGCTGTAGGGCAGGAGAGAGCATAACAACCGCCAATCCACCCTCTTCAGTTAGGTGCTGATTTGTAATTTCGCGACGTAAAACCTGTCGAACGTAAGCTGCGAGTTCCGAAGCTTCTTTGATTTCACGTCCATAATCGGCTAACGTTTCCAGAACTATTTGCAGATTGCGAATCGGTACCTGCTCTTCAAGTAAGAGCTTGAGCACCTTCTGGACATCAACTATAGTTAAAGCGCGTTCAGAGATGACAGCCTCAACTACTGTGGGGTTGGCCTCACGTTGGGCCTCAACCAAATCTTGCGTAATCTGTAGAGAAAGTAAATCGGCGGCATTCCGTTTGATAACATCTTCTAAATGGGTAATCAACACGTCATCCGGACTCACAACCGTTGCATAGCCAGCGTCTCTTGCTTCCTGCTGATTAGCTTCAAGAATCCACAGGGCTGGATGACCATAAATAGGTTCAATGGTTTCAATCCCTTCAATCGTTCGGCGTGTCATCCCAGTGGGGCTCAGAGCCATCATGTGTCCCGGAACAAGTTCACCTTCCGCAACCATAACACCCCATAGCTCAATTATATACTTTGTTGCACCTAGAAGAAGATCATCACGAACGCGAATAAGGGGAACCGGAAACCCAAGGTCGTTGACTAATCGTGTTCTAAGTTTGGGAACACGGTCAAGCAGGTCACCACCCTGTTCTTCATCGACAAATGGGATCAGACCATAGCCAATTTTCACTAAAATGGGATCAACTTCAGGAGTTTGCAACCTTTCCTGAGCCAAACCCCCTTGCCGTTCATCTTGCTCCATTTCTGCTTCTGCTGCCTCAAAACTTTCTTTATTCAATAAATACACAGCCAAGGCTATTAATGTCACTATTCCGACAATAAGCGGGAGCCTCGGTAACGGTGAGAGTGCCATCAAAAATCCGAGAGTAATTGCAGCTACGATAAGCGCCTTTGGTTGTGACAACAACTGCCGAGCAACATCTTGACCCAGGTCCTCATCTGACGACGCCCTGGTAATCACCAAACCTGTCGCGGTTGAAATCACCAAAGCAGGAATCTGGGATACAAGTCCATCTCCAACAGTCAAGATGGTATAAGTTTTCACCGCATCGCTAAACGGTAAGCCCATTTGCACCACACCAACCACGATTCCACCCAGAATATTAATAATGACGATAATAATAGCCGCAATTGCATCTCCTTTAACAAATTTGCTGGCACCATCCATGGCACCATAAAAATCTTGCTCAGCTTCAATATCCCTCCTTCGCTGTCGCGCTTGTTCTTCGTCAATTAGACCAGCATTGAGATCAGCATCAATTGCCATCTGCTTTCCGGGCATCGCATCCAAGGTGAATCTGGCACGAACCTCAGCCACACGTTGCGCACCGTTAGTGATAACAATGTATTGAATCGTAACCAAAATCACGAAGATAATAAAACCGACAACAGCATTATCACCACCTACAAGTTCACCAAAAACCTTAATAACGTCACCTGCAGCGCGTAAGTTGGGAGTGGCAACATTGGTTTTTGGATCTATGTATGACGCGTTAGACAAAATCAATCTGGTCGATGCTAGGTTCAAAGCCAACCGGTACAGAGTTGTAATCAACAACAACGATGGAAAAATGTAGAGATCAAGGGGTTTTGACACATAAATGGAAAGGAGTAAAATGACAATAGAAAACGTAAGGTTGAATGTCAGCAGGAAATCCAGAAACCGTCCCGGCATAGGGAAGACCATCACCAATAGGATCGATATTACACTGACGGCGATAAAGGCGCTCCCACCATATCCTTGTATGAGTTTTGCAGGTCCTTGTATGAGTTTTGCAGGTTGATTCATAAGCTTGTTATTACTTTAGTTATGCGACAGACAATCCTCTGTATCGGTTCGTAAGTTCATGAACATAGGCCAGAACCTCTGCTATAGCTTGATAAAACTCCATTGGAATTGCTTCCCCAACCTCTACATTCTTGTACAACGCTTGAGCAAGTGGGGGATTTTCAACAATCGGCACTCCATGCTCTTCAGCAATTTCACGAATTTGCATGGCAGCCTTCCGTTCACCTTTGGCCACAACGTACGGCGAATCCATTATCTCGTGATCATATTTAATTGCAACTGCCAAGTGTACGGGGTTTGTAATCACCGCATCTGCTTCAGGAATGGCTTGCATCATCCGGGCTTGAGACAATTCCCGTTGTACACGACGAATTCGACGCCGGATCTCCGGATCGCCTTCGGTTCGTTTCATTTCTTCGCGTAGTTCTTCACGCGTCATCCGGATATCCTGTTCATGCTGCCATCTCTGGTACAGTAAGTCAAATATCGACAGAAAGAGCAGCGCGAGCGCTGCTCGCAAAAACACCTGAAACCCAACTCGACCAATTGTAGATACAAACAAAGCAGCAATTTTCGATTTATCAGCATCAACCAGCGAAAGGACATCCGTTAAATTCGACATTATTGTGACATAGACAATATATCCAATTAACACAATCTTGAAAATCGATTTCGCAGCTTCAAATAGCCCCCGCATGGACATGATACGCTTAAAACCGCTAATTGGATTAATGCGGCTCAACTGCGGCTGCAGCGGTTGAGCAGAAAAGATAAGTCCAATTTGAAAAATATTTCCAAGAATACCAACTATAACAGCGACAATCATAACAGGCGCGATGATCTTGAAGGCAACGCCCATCAAACCTAGAAATATGAGAATTGTTTTTCCTGCATTTAATTGACTGTCAATTGCAGTGAATGCACCATACATAATATTGACTAGATGGTAATACGTGTTATATCCAGCCACGAAAAAAAATAACAAAACAGCGATAAGCGCCAGCGTTGTAGTAAGTTCGTTGCTTTTTGCTACTTGCCCCTTTTCCCTGGATTCACTACGTTTATGCGGCGTTGCAGGATATATTTTTTCTGGATCAGCCATAACAAGCTCTCAATTAAATACTACCGGAACTGAAGAAAAACCCTATACTTTTAAAGAGATCAACAAACAAGTCCTCCACCAATGGCTGAAACCAGAACATGGACAGGTAAACGGTTAATATGCCAACCGATAAAGTAAGTGGGAAACCGACAATAAACACGTTCATCTGTGGCACCGATTTAGCTATGACTCCAACGCCAATCATTGTTAACAACAAGGTGCCGATTGCAGGCGCACCAATCTTCAGTCCCACTAGCCACATATCAGCGGAAAATCGCAATAGGCCAGCACCGTAAGTACTTGGTAACTTCAGACTATTTAATGGGAGAACCTCGTAACTCCAAAGCAACGACTTAATCATGTAATAAGGGCCACCAATGGCTAGAAAAATTAGCGTAGCTACCAAAAACCAAATTTGCCCCATAGTCGGAATATTAGTTCTTAAAACAGGATCAATAATATTCGTGATCCCAATCCCCATCTGCGTATCTATCGTTTGTCCAGCAATAAAGAAACTATTCATGAATAATGAAACAATAAACCCAAACAATAAACCCACCAGCGACTCCCTAAGCGCATACAGAATAAACTCAAGCGTATCCAATCCAATTGGCTGGTCTGGAATATCAATCAACGGAAAAAGACTCAAACTGAAGAGAACGGTGGTTGCTGCTTTGATCTGAGCAGGGACATTTGGACTGCCAAAAACCGGAGCAGAGAATATGACTGCCCCGGTTCTCATCATGACCAGTATAAACACTGCAACCTGATCCGGGAAGGCGTCATATAGACCCAAAATCTATCCTATCATTTCTGGCAAGGTTTGTATCACACGAGTCGTATAATTCATCATCAATGCGGCGATAGATTTTCCTGCCAGTAACACGATGATCACAAGTGCAGCCAGTTTTGGCACGAAAGTTAGCGTCATCTCTTGAATTTGCGTTACCGCCTGAAAAATACTAATTACCAAACCAAGCACTAGACCAATCAAAAGTATCGGGCCTGCAATCTGTATAGCAATAAAAAGCGCTTCTTTACCAACACCAACAATTTGTTCAGGTGTCATTTTTAATCTCCTACATCGGCATGTTAAAGCTTCTCAGAAGTGAAGTCACTAGGATATTCCATCCATCGATGGCAACAAACAAAACCAGCTTAAACGGAAGCGAAATGAGAACGGGCGGCAACAGGAGCAACCCTAACGACATCAGGATACTCGCCATGACCAAATCAAGTATCAAAAATGGAATATAAATTAAAAACGCCATTTGAAACGCCGTATTTAGTTCGCTGATAACAAATGCGGGAATTAGGGTTAAAGTGCTGATGTCGGACTTATCATATGCTGGCTGATTTCCGCTTGCAATGGAATGGAAAAGTTGTAGATCCTTTTTTCGAGTTTGGTTAAACATGAATTCTCGCATCGCGCCAACTGCAATTGGGAACGCTTCCTGAATACCCAGTTCTTCATCCAAATATGGCCTGAGCGATTCTGTGTAGATTTTCGATCCAATCGGCTGCATTAAAAAAAGTGTCATAAAAAGTGCCAACCCAATTATAACCTGAGAAGCTGGAATTTGCTGCAATCCAACCGCTTGCCGAACGAATGAAAGTACAATCACAATTCTAGTGAAAGAAGTCATCATTAACACAATGGTTGGTGCCAATGTTAATATGGTAATAAAGAAGAGTATTTCAAGAGTTGTGGCAACTTCACTAGGTTCCTCGATATCGCTAAGACCAAGCGGAATTCGAGGGATGGTGATAGTTCTATTTTGAGATAAAACTTCTTTCGCTGTCCCTGAAATTAACAAGACAAATATGATAAGGAAAAACAGATATTTTCCTATACGCATGCCAACTAAGCTGGTAGGAAGATAACAATCAATTTGTCTTCCCTACCATCCGTTTTAAGTACTGAATGAAATTCGTTCCTTGAAAATCGTGGGCCACAAATCCTGTTCTCAAAGATTCGACAATTTCTGCGTCTGTGATTTCCGACAACGTACTGATGCTGTTTTCCGTTGCCGAAATGACGAGGACACGATCGGCCACTTCAATTAAATAGAGAATCTGCTTGGGATTCAAATAAAGGTGACCTATAACACGAAAACTCCCTTGAGCACTCAGTGAACTTTGAGAGCGGAACATATTGCGTTTCAGCAAAAATCCCAACAAATAGATAACCGCAATGCTGAATATGAGTACAAAAACTATAGCAAAAATTCTACTGAAAGTGAAGAGTCTTACTGGGGTATTGTTTTCTGATGGTGGCGAATCTGTTGGTCGTCGAGGTAGGAAAGGTTCTTTGGCGGTATCATTTTTTAACTCGTTTTCAGAGGGCAAATCAGCTTGAGAATCTGCCATAGAAACAAACAAGGCCGGGAGGAAAAAAAGTAGTGCAACAAGATAGCCTCTCATGAACCTTGCAAAATCAGGGATTGGGTGACGGTATCTTATGGAAACAGGGAATCAAGCCTTTCAAGTTCATAAATCCATTTAGGATTACTGGAACATTTCGCTTAGACGGTTCAGCTTATCATCCTCTGAGATAATCGACGTAATTCGCAAACCATAAGTTTCTTCTTCAATAGCGATAACCTCTCCTTTGGCAAAAAAATGACCGTTTACCAGTAGATCAACTGGTTCTCCGACAATTGATTCAAGCTCAATTAGTGAACCAGAACCAAGCTCTAAGATCTCTCCAATTGTCCGATCTGCCCGTCCCAACTCCACCGTAACTTCGACAGGTACCCTCGTAAGTTGTGCTAAGTTTTCACTCAAATCCCGACCTGCTTTTTCTTTCACCACACCTTCTTCATTCACTTAATCATACTCCTTCACCTTATATATTTCCACTATCACCGCTTAGCCTGTGCTGCAATTTGCTGCTCTTCGTTGAGAATCGAGATAACTCTTACTCCATAAGATTGACCGGTACTTGTCGAAACCACTTCACCTTGTGCAAAAACCCGATCGTTTATTAGCACGTCCACCGGTTCACCAATCTGCGTGTCGAGTTTAACAACGTATTGACTTCGCTCTGTTGCTGTCATTTCCGGATCATTGAGGTCAACATCATCGGTAGCAGGTTTTAACTTTAAAAGATCCTCAAGCACAAATCGAGCTTTACCCAATTCAACAGCGATTTCGACTTTTACTCGCTCAAGCTGTGCCATGTTATCTGTTTGGGCCACAACATGGCGATCTGTAAATTGTGGAAATGGAACTCTACTGTACTGAATCGGTTTATGCATATAATCTCCCCAAATTGAATTAAAATTATTCCTCTTCCGCTATATTCGATTTCTCAGTTTCTTTTTGAAGGATAGGTTCATCCCTTTCCAATGTTGAGGAAGCTGGATCATCAGGCGAGATGAAAGACTCGACTCGTACGGCATAGCGCCGTCCCAAGGTTCCTGGACGTCCCCAAAAGACGCTTGTCTTGCCGATTACGACCTCAGATGCTTGTTCCAAGTTTGTTCGAAATGTTAAGACATCACCAATTTCCATCTCCAGCAGATCTTGTAACCTTAACTTATCACGAACAAGATTACAACGGATTGGAGCCTTTACTTTCTCAAGGCCATTTCGAATTTCCTCGCTTAAACTTGCACCGGAAGAACTTCCAAATAACTGGCTAGCTTTAAGGCTTGATGCGATTGGCTGAAGAAGAATATATGGGTAACAGATTGACAGATCGCTTTCAAGCAAGATACCAAATTCGTCGCTAATCACAACCTTGAAATTAACAGCAATAACAATATCATCAGCCATTTGAGACAGTTGCAAATAATACGGAATCGACTCTGAAGTTGTAAAAGTCGGCTTAAAATCGACAACTCTAATCCATGCCGCTCGCAACGCTTGAAGCAAATCTGTCATCACCCGTTGGACGACTTTTTCTTCAATTACAGTCGCAGGTCTTAGATCTTCGTCATCAACTGGATCTCCTCTACCACCAAGCACCCGCTCAACAATCGCCAGTGCCAGTTTAAGGTCCATATGCAAAACCGCCGTACCTTCCAGAGGCGGCAGAATGAAACGGGTAAGAGACGTTGGATTGGGAAGCGTCCCGACATACTCACCGTAGCTTATCTGCTTTGGTTCGCTTTCCATAGTCATCATCACTTCCCTCTTCAACTCAATACCGAGAGCAGGACCATAGGATTTAGCAAACTGATCATGCATGTCATGCAGGGTGCGGATCTGCTCATTGCTTAATCGGCGCTTTTCGCCCCAATCATGGGATTTGACTATGCGACCATTAGCACTAGCGACAACGGCATCATCTGCCGATTCCACCTCTTCGCCAGCCTCGGCACCAGCAGGGGCTTCGCCCTCTTCCGGTTCCTCATCCCCAAATAACGCGTCTAACTCCTCACTGCTAACTTTTTCTTCCATCCATTATCCCTATGCAATTACTGCATTACAAAGTCGCGAAACAAAATTCTTTCAATGGCAAGGTTATCTGCCTTAGTTTCCTCACTCATGGCGTCCTTAATACCGTCTGCTAAAGCTTCCTGATCATTGGCAATATAATTGGTTAGCTCGTCGGACGATAGATTTTTGAGGTATAACACGGTAGCGTGACGTATACGCTGTGACATGGTTCCTATTGTAACGACATTCCCCTCAGGAAGTTCCACAGTTAATTTCAAGCTGACATAGCCTTTATTGCCCTCCCCATCAATATAGTTAACGATAACAGCGTCAGAGAGATCGTAATAACCATAACTTATCTTACCATCACCTCCACAACCAGCCAGCAACAAAACAGAACCAACCAAAAGAACTAATAATATAACACTCCTAAATCCAGCATACGACATAATCAAGAATCTCCTTAAACCATGTTGAGATTGAAATGTATAATTGCCTCCGCACAATCATTTTTGCTTGTCATGGAGGGCACTGATCGATTCCATCTGCGTAGGATCAAATTTTGGACGGAATATAATATCTACGCGTCGGTAATCATCTTCATCTTCAAGATCCTTTGCTTCCAGCTTATGGCTTGAGTAGGCAACTAATGAAAACCTCTCTTCGGGAATTCCTTTCTCCTTGACAAGGTATTCGATAACTTTGTAGGCTCGGTCTGCAGCCAACTGCCAGTTTGAAGTAACTTGAGAGCCATCAGACCGAGCAATCGGACTTCTAATCGGCCTTGGATCTGCATGGCCTACGACAGACACTTCGTTATTCTTGTAACTTTTTATCAAAGGCACCAGTTCATCCAGAACTTGTTTGAAATTTGTGGTGAGTTCGTCCGACCCTTCTTCAAACTTGGCGGTTTGGGGAAGGACAAGTACCTCGCCGGCACCTGATTGGAATGACTCTCGAACAGTTTGATCCCCTTCTCCCTTGTTTCCTTTCTTTGCTTGCCCCGGGGGGGGAGGAATTGGCGATGCCATCTGGGAAGTAGGCGAGGGGTTGCCGGCACTCGGTTCCGGTTTTGGAATGTCACCCGGCATAAACAAACGCTCCCCTTCATTCAGCACACCCAAGGTCCCTTTCAAGGAGATAACAAGTTCCCTAAACTTTTGAACATCAATAGTTGCAAAAGCGAACAACAAGACAAAGAAACACAGCAGAAGGGTTACCATGTCACCATAGGTAGCCATCCAACCTTCCACCATAGTGGATTTCTCTAGTTCTACTGCAGCAAGTTCAGCTTGTAAATCTTCTATTTCGCCCATTGAATACTCCTCAAATTGACTTTGATTTATCCAGCTTCAGCACGGGCTTCGGCGTTGACTTCCTCATAAATACCTAGAGGCACACGGGCCATCATCATGTCAACTAGGCCGTCCGGATCCGGAGCGTCAAGCAAGGTGATCATCCCAGAAACGATCATATCTTTATACGCGACTTCCTCTGACGTATTGACTGCAATTTTATTGGCGATTGGAAGGCAAATCATGTTGGCAACCAGCGTGCCATACAAAGTCGTGATTAACGCTACGGCCATCTTTGGACCGATTGACCCCGGATCGTCCAAGGAACCGAGCATAGCTACCAGACCAATCAGCGTTCCCGCCATACCATATGCTGGAGCGAAACCACCAAATGCCACCCAAACTACCTGGTTTGTTGAAGAATCCATTTTGACTTGGGATAGTCTTGGGTCTAGCTGTTTGGCCAACTCCCCCGATTCCGCAACGCCCCCAAGGATTAACTGGGTACCGAATTCCATTAGATCGTCATCAATCTCAATGCTCTGCAATCCCATTGGCCCTTCTCTTCGGAGGACAGCAGCCATCTCCCGGAACTGTTTGATGGTTTCAGCATAGGGCCAATTAATAGGGGTGAAAATCTTAGGCATGGCTCCCATGGCGTTCATGAATTGTCTAAACGAGCCGCTGGCAAAAGTCACCCCCATCGCACCCACAATAACAATAAACACCGAAGGCATATCAATAAATTGTCCGACACCTCCAGACATCACCATTCCACCAACAATAGCAACGGTTGTAATTATAAAGCCTATAATCGTATTCGGCATTTTCTAGTGACCTCTATTCTTTAATTGCATCTATTGCGTCAGTAACTTGATTTTCTAAGTTTGATTCCTGTTGATAGATATTAACTAGACGTTTATAGTCAACAACTTTCCTCACAATCTCGGTTACCGTCTCTTTGACCATCAACTTATTTTCTGTAACCAAAGTAATTGTCGTTGTTCTCGGCATTCCTTCAAGCCATTTGATCAACTCGGCATTCAGCATTAACTTGCTATCATCAATCCGAGTTAACTCTATCATTTCAGGATCTCTCCAGAACACGGTGAGTTAATCTGTCGCAGGCATCATCAGGGTTTGGGTTAATTCAGCCGCCATGGTAATATTGTCCTTAGCCAAAGCTGAAAGAATCCGCATTTTCAGATCAGGACTCGTTTTCTTTAATAAGCTGATAGCATCTGCATGTCCTTCATCCCCCTTCTGCATCATCACCGTTAGGAGACTTGCCACATCCTTTGGTCGCATGCTTGAAAAACCACGAGCCATTTTTTTGTGTGCCCGGGCTTTTGCCTCTTCATCAAAAGACACCTTCGGAGCAGGAACGGGTTTCTTTTCCTCTTGTTCCCTTTCAAAGTTGATAATCTTCTTCTCACGTACCTCAAGTTCCCTTTCCCGCTCATTTAACGTCCGACTCTCTTGCGCCAAGGCAATTTGTTTATCGCCGAGAACCCCCTGTGACTGTGCGAGATCAGCCCTCCTCTGCTCAATATCTTGCCGTTTTTGCTCTATTCTTTCTTCTTGTTCTTTCAACTTCTGCGAGATTGCATCAAGCGATTCTCTTTCTCGATTGAGTATCTCTCTTAGTGTTTCCAGTTGGTTCTGACGTCGTGCAAATTCCATGGATGAACTTAGAGCGTCTCCCAAATCTAATACGCTCCCATTTCCTGAAGCATCTTCCTTGTCTCCAGCAAAAGGCTTGGGCCATATGAATACCACCACTAACAGAATAACTAAAAGAGCCGCAACCGTCGATCCACCAATTATAAGTATCTTTTTAGACATCTAAACTTACTCCAGCAAACTATACCAGATGATATTAATTTCCAGAACGACTTCCGAATTTATAATTATAAGTAATTGTACTCGTATCGTCAATAAGCATTTGTTCAGCTCTTGAAAGCCTTTTTTGGAAATCCCGCAGATTCTCTTTTTTTAACTCTTCAATAACTAGCTTATCACGCAACGCTTCTTCCAAACGCTCTCTTTTTTTCTCCGCTTCTTCTTGTAAAAGTTCAATATTTTCATTTTGCTGGTTGATACTAGCTTCAAGCGCGTGAAAGTATTGGTGATACTGGATACACTCACTTGGCTGAATGCCAGTCTGCTGATGAATATGATAACGTTCTAAAGATCTCTGTTGATTTTCTTCAATACCTCTCAGAATCCCTGTATTCTCATCGATAACATGCAGCGCTTGGGCAAACTCACCTTGACGCTGTGTCTCAACATTCCGACGAATCTCTAGAACTTGATCAAGAGAAAATTTATATTTCTTCATTTGCTACATTTTCTTCATTTGCTATATCTGGAAAAATTTCATACAGGTGCGTAAGCAAATCCTCATATTCCACTTTTTCCATCATCTCCTGCCGAAGAAAATTAAGAATTTCATTACGATAATCGATTGCAATATCAATATCAGGGTTTGTTCCTTTACGATAAAGTCCAATGTTGATCAGTGTCTGATTTTCCCTATAGATCGCCAGCAATTCACGCAACGCATCGGCGACATTTTGATGTGCCTTGGGAACAATATCCACCATCAATCGGCTTATGCTTTCCAAAATATCAATCGCTGGATAGTGCCCCTGAGAAGCCAATTCTCGCGAGAGGACAATATGACCATCCAGAATTGCACGAGTCGCGTCGGTAATCGGTTCCATCATATCATCTCCTTCCACAAGAACAGTGTAAAACCCTGTTATACTTCCTTGCTGATCTGATGTTCCTGCCCGCTCCATGAGTTTGGGCAACATTGAAAAAACTGACGGTGTGTAACCTCGGGTTGTCGGTGGTTCCCCGACAGTCATGCCCACTTCACGTTGTGCCATTGCCATACGCGTAACAGAGTCCATCATAAGCATGACACTCTTGCCTTGATCCCGGAAATACTCAGCAACCGCCATAGCAACAAACGCACCACGTATCCGCATTAGCGCTGGCTGATCGGAAGTGGCAGCAACAACTACAGAACGCTTCAAACCTTCTTCGCCTAGAACACTTCTAACGAAATTCCCAACCTCCCTGCCACGCTCACCGATTAACGCAATGACATTAATATCTGCTTCAGTGTTTCTGGCGATCATTCCCATTAGAATACTTTTACCAACTCCTGCCCCCCCATAGATCCCAACTCGCTGTCCTCTACCAACTGTAAGCAGACCATCAATGGCGCGGATACCAGTTGGCAAAACAGAATCGACAGGCATCCTGCTTAACGCCGGAGGTGGTTCCTGATAAATGGGATACTCATTCGACCAGTCAAGTTCCCCTTTATCATCCAGTGGATTTCCCATGCTATCAATAACGCGGCCAAGTATCCCATTCCCTACACGAACTGTAGGTGATTTACCTGTGGCTATTACACGATCACCGGGAGAAATCCCCTCCATATTCCCAAGTACCATCAAGAGAGTATGACGATCCTCATTAAATCCAATAACTTCTGCTGGGATATCACCATTCCTATTTTTAACTAGACAAGTTTCACCAACTGGTAATGCTATTCCCTGAGCTTTGACCAATAAACCAACAATTTCAACAACCCTACCCTCCAACTGGGCCAACCGTCGGTTAATAATATTACTACGAAATTTCGAGAGACCAACTGTCATAACATTCAACTTTAGTTAATTTTATACCAAGTTTAATGCTTGCTTTACCTGTTCAAATTGGGTGTCAATTTTAGCATCAATTGTACCGAGATTAGTTTCCAATAAGCACCCACCTTGATCAATACCGGAATCTTCAATGATATCTAACAACTCGACTCCCTTTACTTGGCTTAAAAACTCTTCTCGGTGTGGCTCGAGTTTGGCAAGTTCGGCTGGATGGACTCGAATTAATACCTTCTCATGATCAACGGTATATTCCAACATTGATTTTACGGTATGGTAGATTACATCGTCGTTTGCAATCTGATGATGAACTAACTTTTCAGCTATGTCAAAAACTAACGCAACTAAGTCAGATTCTGTTTGTTCAATAAAATCGTGACGTTGGGCAGCCACTTGGGAGATCGTCTCTTTTAGCTGCTCTATAGCATCTGCATATTCTTGATGACCTTGGGACCATCCTTCCTTGTATCCTTGTTCCCAGCCAACCCTGTGACCAGCATCGCTACCTTCTTCATAACTGCTTTTTTCCCCATCTTCATAACCGCTCTGGTATCCAACTTGATAGGCTTCATGTCGAATGCCGCCAGCATCCTGATCTGCCTGCTGGCGAATTTCATTTCCGATTCTCTCTGCTTCTTGCTGAGCTAGCTGGATAATCTCGACTGCCTGCTCCTGCGCATTGTTTTTACTTTGCACAGCACTTTCTTCAGCATCTGATACGATGCGACGAGCTTTGTTTTCAGCATCTATTACTGTTTGATCATAGAGTCCCTGCAAATTAACTGGTGCAGGCAAATCATCAGTTGCAGGTTCATGTGAAAGATCGACCAATTTGGATAATCGTTCTGTTTGAGCCTTAAGCAGATCCTCAGCGTTCATTTGCGGACCAGCTAGACCAGTCTCAACTATCTCAATTGGGCCGGAAACCTTTCTACCCAACCACTCACTCCTTTATCTAGTTTTACGCTTGCCAGTGACTGACCGAAAACGGTAACTTTAAAATTCATTGGATGCGAAAGCTTACTCAAATACCTCTTCTTCTTCGCGTGAGATGGTAATTTTACCACTCTCTTCAAGCTCACGAACCTCTTCCAAAATTGCCTTTTGTGCTTCATTGACAGCGCTGGCCTTTATAGATCCCATTTCAGATAAATTACTTCTTAGTCTGGAAGATTGTTTCTCAGTCATATTATCGAAAAACATGCTCTGAACATCCTCACCAGCTCCTTTTAGAGCAGTTGCTAAGTGTTCACTTAGCGAAGGTAGCCGGACAATTTCATTACGAAACTCCATTTTGTCAATCAGGACAATATCATCAAAAGTAAACATACCTTCTCTGATTTTATTAGCCACCTCCGGATGTTTTTGTTGCATGGATTCAATGACGCCGTCCGCATCCTCTTTATTACCAAACTTATTAAGCATTTTGGCCAAGATATCAGCGCCATCAGTGGGTTTCTGGGCTTGCCCAGAGGATCCCTTGAACCGAGATACCAAGACATTTTCAACTTCCTGAACTGCCTCAGGACTCATGGCCTCCATAGTCGCAATCTTGCCAGCGATTTGGGAACGCATCCGCGATTGAAATCTCTGGAGTACTTCGCCAGCTTTATCAGGCACGATATTTGACAAAACCAAGGCAATTGTCTGCGGGCTCTCTGCCACAAGAAACTGGTAGATTTCAGCAGGATCGGCATCATTAAACATACTGAACGGCTTATTTTCAAGCTTTGATTCTAACTTTGCCGTCATGGTCTCTGCCGCACGCAGACTGCCAAATGCCGATTGCAACAGATCTTGCGCTTCATCCATTCCTCCACTGGCATAGGTACCCGCTGATTGTAGATTGTGCATAAATTCATCCAATACCTGCGATCTTTCCTCAGGTGCAATGGGATTGGGAGAAGCAATTTCAACTAACACTTTTTCCTGCTCTTTTTCACTCAGGCTTTTAAAAACCTCCCCTGAGATTGGTCCCTTTAAAGTCAACAAAAAAATACCAATTTTCCTTAGTCCAGTCACATCTCCTCCTTTAACATTCATTCATGATGTTTTTATCAACTCTCTTCATCTGTTTCAGAGACCTCGCTATTGGCCGAATCAGCTTCAGATGTGCTATCGTCTTCTTCTACCAACCAAGTTCTAAGAACATCCGCCGTTGCCGTTGGATCGGTCTCGGCAAACTCACGGATCTGTTCAAAAACATCTTTGCGGCGTTCAGTTTCAGTTTCTTCTTGCAGAACTTCTTCTTCCTGCGCCCTCTTTTCGGCGTCAATAGCTACAATTTGCGCATGCTCTTCAGCTTCTTTTTGTGCAACTAGCTCTTCCCCTTTTTCTTTCTGCACAATATCAACCTGCATTTGCTCTTGTGATTCCTCATGCTCTTTCTTCATATAAGCAAACTGCTCATTAAGAAGTTGATCTATGTAATCCTTGACAGTAAGTCCCTTTGGTAAATGTTCCTCTCCTAACTGAACTGTCGGTGGCTGATCAGCCATTTCTTGCGATGATGTTGGGCGAGCAAGCCAGGAACGCAGGAAAATCAAGATAGCAATCAAAACAACAGCCAGTACAATCATCTGTGCCAATTGCACCCACACCGGAGGCGGTAGTTCCTGAATAGCTTCCTGAATATCTTTAACAACGGGAAATTGCGTGAGTTGAATCGATATTTTGTCATTCAGCCCGGCCACGTCTGGAGCCAGTCCCAGTGTGTTGGCAATAATATTCTTGATAGCTTCAACTTCATCCTGAAGTGAAAAATCAACTACAACCGCAGCTGACTTGACAATCGCGCTTGGGGTTGAGGTTTCCTCAGTTGTAATTTGATCCATTTCGTAATTGACAATCTCTTTACTCCTGTCATAAGTAGAAGGACCTGATCCAGAACCAGCAGTTTGGTATTCAGGTGGGAACAAGTTGCTTTCAACTCCTGGTGAACCTCCAGGTGCGGATCCTTCTCCCTCGAAAGATTCACGTTCTGTCAGTTTACTTCTAACCACTCCTGTCCCTTCCTCAGCCATCGAAGGCTTAAATGCTGACGTGAGCGTTTTCGTATCAGTCAAACTGACTTCAACCTCTAGGCCTGCAATTCGCACGCGATCTTCGTAGATTGCGATAGCTTTACGTGCCTTCTTCAAATAATAATTTTCGTATTGAGCTTTAAGACTAAGGACCTCAGCGCTTTTATCGACTGATGTTTGATTTGTTTTAACCAATTCTTCTGAATCGTAAATCCCATCCTGATCAACTACATGAACATTCTCCGGTTGCAGACCTGAAACACTATAAGCTACCACGCGTTGCATCGCTTTGATTGTGTTTATGCCTAGACCACCGTTATCCATACCACTCACCATGAGTTCCAAAGTAACAGACGCCGTGGGTTTCACTTGATCCCTGACAAAAGGTTGGGGTTCGGGAACACTCAATTTTACAGCCACGGCGCGTATACCAGCAAAAGTACTAAGAGTCCTTTCCAATTCGCCTTCAAGTGCTTGCCTTTTAAATTCGCGGAATTCATCGCGCGACATCATCCGCAACGCCCCAGGCGCTAAGATTTCATAGCCACGGTCTCCTTTCCTCTTCAGTGTTCTTTCGCCGAACATTCCAATACCGCCACTCAATCGAGTCATGGTCGAAATTCTTCTGGCTTCGTCAATATCCTGAACTCGAACCTGAATTTCATCATCAGTCAATTTATAATCGATGTTCTGTTGATTAAGAGCATGAGCTAGGACTCCACGGTCTTGGTCAATCAATCCACTATAAAGAGTTACATAATCACCACCTCGCAACAAAACTAACGAAACCACCAATGAAAGTATGAGAGCGACAACAACTCCAACCAAAGCAAGCCGCCAAGGCTGACTCAATCCGTCCCAGCGGCTACTCGCTTGATTGGTTAGATTCTGAAGAAATTCACGCATTAATCATCTCCCCAATTTCAACAACTTTAAAGTATTTATCAATATGGGATAGCCCTGTAAATGTACATCACGATTAACCATAGGTGAAAACAATACTCGAGAACGCAGAAAATCAGGATAAATCTAAATTTGCATACGTAAAATCTCTTGATAAGCATCAAGGATTTTGTTACGAATCTCAACAGCCAATTGTAACGCAAGCTTGGCTTCTTCTAGCGTAATCATCAATTCATGTAGATTATCAGATTCACCTGTTGCGAATTTAATACTTTCCTGATGTGATAACAGCTGCATTTCATTCACTTTATTCAGATTATTCTGCAACAGTTTCTTGAAGCTAACACCCGACGATGAAAAATTTGAGTATACCGGGGCGACATCAATCGATTTCACACCAATGTTTCCTTCTGCAGGCATCAACAGTTGAATGGGATGAATAACCATAATTTTAAACTCTCAGTTTGTCAACAGTAAAGGTTATCTAAGCATTACCTAGTGCGAATCACCATAGCAAGTTTTTGGTAATAATCAGTAATCAATCGAACTAAAACATTATATTCCATAGTATTCACGGCAAGCGTTCCCATCTCCACATCAATATCAACGTTATTCTGGTCAATTCGAAGGGATGTATCACCTTGCTGATATGTCCGCGGGGTAACACGAGCTAACTTTGATGGATCGATTGGAATATGGCCAAGATGTGTTTTTGGAGTATGAACCGAAGTTTTAGAAGACTGGCGAATTGCAGCCTTAAGTTGTGATTTAAATTCAACATCCACACGCTTAAACTTAGGTGTATTTACATTTGCTATATTGTGAGCAATAGCTTTGTGCCTTAATAGCGTTCCGTTAAGCGAGTGCTTCAGAGCAACTGGGACAACTCCTGAAAACAAGTTCAAATTTTAATTCTCCTTTGGCTGAATCTAAGGACGAAATCTACCCCTTAGAATCGATGTATTTGGCACGCCGTGTTTGATTCAGAATTTCCTGATCCGTATCTCTTGTCTTATTGTACCTATCATGGGCGTGTCCCACAAGTACGGGCGACAGTTCCAAATTAGGATTCACAACACCAATTTTTGCGTATATTACCTTTTTGTTTCCTCGATCGATTTCAATAATTCTGGCCATTTTCTGTTCAAGTTCAGCCAATTTTTCTTCTAAGCCCACGATACCAATGGATGCGACTTCATCATTAATGATTATATCGAGGCTAGCTTTGGCTGAATTCTGTATCGTGTCCAAATACTGTATCAAATCACCACGCTCTCTTCCCAACTCAATGAAATCATCCAGATTGTTATCATCCAAAACTCGCTGCTGCCTTAAAGAAATTTCAACAATCTGATCAGCAATCCCAATCTGCGTTTCGGTATCTGCCATTACTTTATCTAACAACACGGAACTCAATCCACTAATTATTTAAATTTTGTATTTGTTCCAGTTTTGATTGGAGATCCTGAATTTGAACAACGAGATCTTTAACGTCCGCATTATAACCATCCCCACTTTGAACCTGATTATAGGCTGAAACTGCTTTGTCATGGTCTTCAATACTCCAGTAAATTGCACCCAGCATACGATAACTCAAATCTAGTTCTGCTTGTCGAACTTTTTCTCTCATCATTTTAGTAGATTTGAGATGTTCGATTTGGTCTTTAACCAAATCGATTGCTTTTTCCTGTACATCCAAAGCTATGTACATGCTTACTAGGCGATTATTTCGATTCAGACTTAATGGGGGAAACTCATTTTTCACCTGTTCATACGATCTAATAACCTGCTCATGATTCTCTATATGATTTTCACTGTAGGTTACACCATTTTGGCCCGTGGTTTCCCGGTCCTTCGCCGCTTCGAGGTAGTAGCTATCCCCACGTAAAAGATATACATCCCTCAGCACTGCTGGGGATACAACATTCTGTTCTGTCCCCTCTTGCAACAATTGATTCAAGTTTGCAATACACATATCAAGGTTTCTAAGTTTGTAGTAACACCGACTCATATTGAGCAGTGCTTGATAATACCATTCATCAAGTTGCCGCAAATAAGTGAAACTTTTATTACGGCTCAAGTCTTGGGAGAGACGCTTGTATAAATCAATTGCTTTTTCGTAGGTAAGAATGGCTCCAGTAAAATCCCCTGTTTCATACAAGACATCAGCTGAAACGACAATGGATTCAAGAGTTTGTCGACTCGGATTTGCACTTAGCTTATTGAACCCATTCGCATATTGACTAGAAACCAGACCGGCACTGCCAAAAGGGCTGACCAATTGAACATCAAGCTTAATTTTTTCCTGTTCTGTATTTCCCACTACATCTGAGTCTCTGGACTTAGAAACGTTATATATATGGTTGGTTGCTGAGTCTATGATAATCAAGGTATGATTGGTGTGAAAAACTTTAACTTCAACAAAATCCTCCGAAAGCAACACACCGGACTCACCAAATTTTTTTATCAACACATCTGTAACATCTTCTTCCGAATCGAAAATACTAGCATCAATATCTGGGATGGAGAACAAGAAGACAGGCAACCCAAATCTAGAGAGTTGCGTCTGTGCAACCCGCCTAAAGAGTCCAGATCCCAAGGTGAGTAAATCACTCAATTGATTCCTTGCATCTACAAAGTGGCCGAGGTCAGCATTGCAAATACTCTGCATGAAAATTGCGTTTTCTGCCAATTTTAAAGGGCCGCTGTTTTTAGGAAAACTTCCAACAAGTCTTTCGTAGGACCGCTGAGCATTAACAACATTTCCTTTGTCATAATCAAGCTGGGCTAACCAAAACAACACATATTCAGCGTGTGAAAATTGTGGATGTATCCCCAGTGCAGTACCACGATACCATTCGATAGCCTCAGTTAATTTTGCTTCTGCAGCTTCTGCATCTTTCAGGTTGTAAAGCAAAACTCTTGTTTGTTCAACTAAAATGTCTCCAATCCTGTAGCGTGCATGAGGTACGTATTTGCTATTTCTATTGTTGTCGAGAGCCAGCAGGAACGAGCTACGCGTTAGTTCGAGTGCAGCCAAGTTATCACTCATAATGACCCGCTTGAAGCCGAACAATTCTTCTTGATTTTCCATAGGCCCATATTCAGAGACACGGAAATCTTCACGCACCATACTTAATGGATTCAAGTCACCTGGGTCACTGACTGTATCTTCGATGGACTCGACGATTGACAAATATACCTTCAGATCACGAATCGATACAAGATCCTGAAACCGATCAATAATCGCACTATAAATTTTTTTTACAGAATTGGGTTTTGGAAGAACCCGTACATACTCGTGAATATCAGCAGTTTCTAGCGGGGTAGCAATATCAGCCAGATGCCTGTACTCATCCAGAATAGATCTTGATTCATCAAAAATTAAGGCTTTTCTGTCAGTATGTTTGGGAGCATAGAAGAGATCCAGAAATTGGTTGTCGGCTTTCCCAAGTCTATTGGGAAAAAGATTAGCACGAGCGCCAGTGTCCTCGTCCAACAGATTCCGAGCGTAGGAAGCACGAGCAAATGGACTCGTGTCTTGCTCGCCCATGAGGTAGAGGCGATGATTAATCGCCTGTTTTAGCAAGCGAATAAATTCCCGATCCGTACGTCTGAATTCAGCCTCAAACTGCCTAATATCACGCACACTATAATCAGCAAAAGCTTGAAAAGAACATAGACAAGAAAGCAACACAGCAAGCGCTATTTTCGGAGGCGTAGATTCTCGCAGGCGAGCAAACTGATTCATTGGACCTCTGGAACTGAACAGACATTTAGTACCGGCAAAACCGGGGTATATAGATTAGCATATCTGTTTTTTTTTTGCAAGGCAAAAAATCAAGTTATTTCGCAGGGATTTTGTTAGGTGACAAGAGCAGTACTAAAGTATCCGAGATAGCATAAATGAGTTGACAAAAATCCACAAAAATAAATATAATTTTGGAAACAGCTTTCTTCATCAGGAAGGTTGCTAGTTAGATTATTGAATACTTTACCTTGAGAGAATTAATGAATGCGGAATATTTCTAAGCTTTGGTTGAGCTCAACCAAAGTTACCCAGATGAAAGATAACAGGCTGTGCACCTAAATTATAATACGGAAATCCAATCCAAAAAAGCAGTTTTAGTTGGCATCAAACTAAGACATGACATTCACTCTGAAGTCGAAGAATCAATCCGCGAGTTGGCTGATTTGGCAACGACATCGGGCATCAAGGTTACCTGTGAACTGATTCAAACTAAAGCCGTACCAAACGCGGCACATTTTATTGGGCAGGGAAAACTTGGTGAAATAAAGATTACAGCAGACCAGACGAAGTCGGAGATTGTTGTCTTTGATGCCGACCTCTCGCCAGCTCAAACACGCAATATTGAGAAAATATTAAATCTAGTTGTGATTGACCGAACAGGATTAATTTTGCAAATTTTTGCTCAACGAGCGCAAACAAAAGAAGCCAAACTACAAGTCAATCTCGCACAACTTCAATATGCATTACCTCGATTAACAAGAATGTGGACGCATCTCTCCCGACAAGCTACAGCAGGTAGCGGTGCTGCCTCAGGAGGAACAGGTCAAAGTGGTGGGGCAGTACGCGGTGCGGGCGAGACCCAACTTCAGATTGACCGGAAGCTGATCAGCCACCAGATATCACATCTGAAGAAAGTACTAAGAGATGTCGAAAGACAACGACAAGTTCAACGACACAATCGTGCTAAGATTGTGAATATTTCGCTGGTGGGTTATACAAACGCTGGAAAATCAACTTTATTCAACGCTCTTACGTCGGCAGATCAATTGGCTGAAGATAAACTTTTTGCTACACTTGATCCGACAACTCGCACGGTTGAATTGCCAAAAAATCAGGAGGTTTTGCTGACCGATACCGTCGGATTCATCAAGAAGCTGCCACACCAACTTGTGGCAGCTTTCAAGGCAACGCTAGAAGAAGTAGCCGAATCTAACCTTCTACTTCACATCGTCGATGCCAGCCATTCACAAATAGACTTACACATCCAGATAGTTAATAACGTTCTTCAGGAAATTGGAGCATCCAACGTTCCAAGCCTGATCGTGTTCAACAAGATAGACCAAGTTAATGAAGAACTTCTTTGCATGTTACAGATAAAACATCCAAAGAGTCTAATGATCTCGGCACTCCAAGGCGATGGCACCCAAAACCTCAAGAGCCATATTGCCGACATTATTTCAAAGCACGACATCTGTTTATCGATCTCTCTCTCCTATCAGGATGCCAAGGCCCTAGATTATCTCTACAACCACGGACATGTTGTAAGTGCTGATTATCGAACGGAGGAAATTTTAATCCAAGCCCAGCTTCCCCGACGTCACTTAAAGCCACTAGATCAACTTCTGATCAACTCGACTCACACCATCCAGTAATCATTTGTGGCGGATGGCCTCAATCGGGTTTAATCTAGAAGCACGACTGGCAGGATAGTAACCAAAGAAGACTCCAATAGCTGCACCAGCAGCAACTGATGTCAGGATTGATTTCAAGGTAATTACGGACGGCCATTCAAACTCTTTAATAAAATATTTACTCAATGTACCAGCAAGGGCATGCGTTAATCCGAATCCGATTATAATCCCGAGAACACTCCCAATTAGACAAATCAGGACAGATTCAGTCAGAAACTGTACCCGAATATCCCAACCTTTGGCCCCAACCGCCTTTCGTAGGCCAATTTCCGGAATACGCTCAGTCACGGACACCAACATGATATTGAGGGTGCCAATTCCACCTACTATTAAAGAGACTGAAGCAATCAAGACAAGAACCAGCTCAATAATCAAGATAATCCTGTTGGTGGATTTTAACTCTTCTTTCATAACCCACACTTCGAAGAATTCTTCCCCGTCGTTTGCTCGCAACAAGACTGTTTTGACCTGATCTACCGCTTGATCAATAACATCATAATTTTTGGCTCGAATCAGGATATGGCCGACATAATCGTTTCCCAAAAAGTGAGTCTGTGTGGTTGTCACCGGCATAAAAATTTGATTATCCTCACTTCCCATCCCTGGGTCAAGTCCCTTTCCGCGAGATTCCATAACTCCGATAATGTTAAACCGTTTATTACTAACTTTAATCTCTTTACCAATAGGATCTAAGCCCGAGAACAGATCTTGAACAATCTCCTCACCAACTACACAGACCTTACTCCAAAAGCTGAGATCCTCATCGGAAATAAAGCGTCCTACACGGGTATGCCACTCACGAATAAGATGATAATCGTAGGATGTCGCTTGCAAACGAGTTCTTTTTTGTTTCCCATCGTATGATACATTTACGGACCTGTAGGACTCCGGTGCGGCCATATCGACGGCTGGGCATTCATTCCGAATTAATTCTACATCCTCCATCATCAAAAAGTGCTTACTTGTATTTCTCGTCCACTTGCTGTATCTCCCTTTTCCTTTTCGGATCCTGTCGGGACGATACACACCAAAAGTTAGTGGACCACCAACTTTTTCAACTTCGTTCATCACTAATTTTTGGGCTCCAGCGCCAAGCGACATCATTACAATCACGCCGGCAATTCCAATTGAGATACTCAGGACAATAAGGAATGTGCGCATTCTATTGGTATAAAATGTTGAAAACGCCGAGTAAGTATTCTGAACAAATTTCATTTAGTTAGTGGAATCTTAATTTATTGCTGTGGTTTTATACCCATGCTAGAATCAAAATTTAATGAAAAGCAATCAACAAATTTGGAGCATATATGAGAGCAGTTGTTCAACGCGTAAAATCCGCAAGCGTTACGGTCGATGGTGAACTGGTATCAGAAATTGGGTCCGGGTTGCTCGTTTTTCTAGGCGTATCCAAAGATGATCAGCTAGAAGATATCGACTACCTAGCACAAAAAGTAGCAAATTTAAGAATCTTTGGCGATGAAGATGGAAAAATGAACAAATCTCTGTTGGACATCGGCGGGTCCGCGCTTATCGTTTCGCAGTTTACACTTTACGGCGATTGCCGTAAAGGTCGACGACCAAGTTTCATAGAAGCATCACCACCAGAGAAAGCCAATAAATTATATGAAGAATTTATTGACGCCTTGAACGAACTGGGAGTACTCGGGAAAGGTGGTATATTCCAGGCAATGATGGACGTGCAACTGATCAATGACGGCCCGGTAACGATGCTGCTTGACAGCACCAAGCTTTTTTAAGTCTTTTCTCATGTATCATCCATTTTGACAGACAATCTATAAAACCAACTTGTTCCCCATTAAACACAAAACTCGAATGTATTTTCAATGCGTTCAAGCTTAATAAGCCTAGCCTTTTGGGAAAGCGAGATTACAATTACATCGAATCTGCAGGTTTGATCCAATTTTGCTCCAGATTTCAAGGTAATTCAGCATAACGCGTAAAATCTCCTTCTGTTTGGTTACAGACCATATTATGAGGCTTTGTCGTGTCTTTACTTCAACGAATACGATTTGGCCGTCAACGCCAACAACCAAGCCAATCCTCCCAAAGTGAGTGCAATAGTTTTGTGATTAAACCCTATAGCCTTTAGCTTCAAGATATTCTGCAGCAGATGATTCTCTAGATTTTACCGATCTTAACTGTCGAATTTATGTCAATTTAAAACTGGTTCGATGAATCGGACACGGATCAAGATCTACAATTGCTTGCCGATGTCGCGGTGTGCCGTAGCCCTTATGCTTCTTGAATCCAAAATCAGGATAGTCTACATCAAATGCGATCATTATTCGATCACGAGTTACTTTCGCCATCACTGAGGCGGCAGCAATCGACTGAACGAGTGAATCCCCTTTGATTACAGATTGTCCAGGCATTTGAACTAGCGGTAATTGGTTTCCATCAACAAGAACGTAATCTGGGGGAGGGATAATACTTTCAATAGCTTTCTGCATGGCAAGCTTCGTGGCCTGCAAAATATTGATTTGATCTATAATCTGGTGATCGACAATACCAATTCCAACTCCAACTGCGTCTCTTTCAATTTGCGAGAAGAATGCTTCTCGCTGCGCTGACGTTAGCTGCTTTGAATCGGTCAAACCAGTAATTTCACACCTAAACGGAAGAATAACAGCAGCTGCAACCACCGGTCCAGCTAAGGCCCCCCGACCCGCTTCATCAACACCTGCTATCCTAAGATAACCCTGCTTGACTAAACTACCTTCAAACTGCTGGATATCAAATCTCTCAACGAAATGTTTTTTTATCTTCTATTCATTTCTTCTCAGGAACGCGCGAGGCTCTCCCAGTCCGGTTACGTAGGTAGTAAAGTTTAGCCCGCCGAACACCACCATGTCGAATAACTTGAATACTTTCAATATTTGGTGAGTGTAGTGGAAAGGTTCGTTCACTACCAGTGCCGTAAGCTAAGCGCCGAACGGTGAAAGTTGATCTCAGGCCTCTATCCCGATTCCGAATGACTGTACCTTCGTAGGCTTGAATACGCTCTTTTGTTCCCTCACGAATTCTATTGTTTACTCGAATGAGATCTCCAACACCAAAATTTAGTTCGTCAGTTCTTATATATTCGTTTTCAACGGATTCTAAAAGATTCATCTTTATTTTCCTTAGTCTAGAACTTCGTTATTCTTAAACTTATGTAAGAGGTCGGGGCGTTGCTCTGCTGTTTTCTCCAGAGACCGATCCCTTTTCCAATCTGTAATCTTCTGATGATGCCCACTCAATAAAATATCCGGCACCTTCATACCTTCAAATTCAGCAGGACGCGTATAGTGAGGATGATCAAGCAATTCTCGACTAAACGAATCATTCTGAGCCGATTCATAATCACCTAACGCACTTGGTAGAACTCGCCCAATCGCATCAATTAAAACAAGCGCGGGAACCTCTCCACCACTCAAGACATAATCACCAATAGATATTTCGTCCGTAATTAACTTTTCACGAACTCGTTGATCAATCCCTTTATAACGACCACAGATCAAAACCAAATGTGTCTCAAGAGAAAGTTCCTCAGCTATTCGTTGATTAAAGGGCTTTCCTTGTGGAGTAAGGAAAATGACTCGAGTCACTTCTGTAGGTTCAAGCGATCTAACTGCAGCAAAAAGCGGCTCCGGTTTAAGGATCATTCCCGATTCACCACCGTAAGGATAATCATCAACGGTGCGACGATTGCCCTCGGCAAAATTTCGTAGATTATGGAGGTGAACTTCCAGTAGATCCCGATCAATGGCTCGTTTCAGAATCCCGACATGAAGCGCCATTTCGAGGATTTCAGGAAAAATAGCGATAACGTCGATTTTCATCTCTCACTTCTACACCGGCCTTGAGAAACTTGACTATTCAATAACTTGAATGACAATACCATCTTTCACAACAACCTGAACCTGAGACAATTTAGTCCGAATGTTATCACCAACCTCAATTTTTATAGGGGCATCGTATGTGCCACTGACAAAAAAACTATCGATTTCGAGTTGTTTGACCTCCTGCAGCCTAGCCAGTAAATTTTGTCTGACTTGCGTTTGTTTACCTCGTTCGGCCTCAATTTCCTGACGAAGAGAACTTACAAACTCCTTACCCTCTTTCTCAGCTTCAGTGATTAACCGACGGCTCTGGAATTCCTCTTGTTCCAACCAAAGATCAATTTGATTGATTGCTTCCTCAATCTCATTTGTTAATTGGGATTTGAATTCCGCCGTAACGACGTGTTGTATAACAACGGGGCGCTTGATAATTAGAGACATTTGCAACGGTCGAAAATCTAATTTGATTTGCTACATAAGATCCAGAGTTGACTACTCTTCTTCGTTCCCTTGGGAGTCTAAGGACTGGTCGGTGTCGACAGGCTCAGCCGATATCCCCTCACCATCCAGACTCGACTGATCTGCCGAGCCTTCCACCACATCAACGCCAACTGCAACAAAGGGATCATCAATTGAAGCAAGCCCAAGTTTTTCGTCGTGAAACCTTTTCCATATACCAACCTTCGACAGTAAGTTCTTTGCCGTATCTGTAGGTTGTGCTCCATTACGAAGCCATTTGAGAGCTTTATCAGAATGAATAACAATTTCTGCGGGATCAGTTAACGGATTATAGTGTCCAAGTCTCTCAATGAAAGCACCATTGCGTGCGCTTCGGCAGTCCGCAGCAACGATGCGGTAAAATGGACGTTTTTTACGCCCATGTCTTTGCAGTCTAATTTTAACAGCCAATAGTCACTCCTCTAATTTCTATTCAATTAATTTATGTTCAAAATCACCGACGACGTTTTCTTTTTTTTCGCGCCAGCTTGTTTTTGGGGCCTTTCCCAATACTCAGTCCAAATTGAGGCGCATGGACAGCTTGCTGGTTAAACATCTGATTCATCATTTTTAGCTGACTGACCAACTGGTTGACCTGACTGACTCTGGTTCCGCTTCCTTTAGCGATTCGCTGCCGACGGGAACGATCTAAAATTGCGTAATTACGACGTTCACCCAGCGTCATAGATTGAATGATTGATTTTGCATATTTCATCTGATTCTCGTCAACCTGAGCCCCTTTCGGTAAAGCCTTTGACATGCCGGGAACCATGCCAATCAACTGATCCAACGAACCCATTTTATTAATTTGTTCAAATTGGGTTAACATATCATTAAAGTCCAAGCCTTTCTTGCTCATCAGTTTTTCTTCGAGTTCCTTGGCTTGTTCTTCACTGAAGATCGATTCAGCTCGGTCAAGAAGCGTTTTGAAATCCCCTTGCCCAAGAATCCGGGATGCCATCCGATCCGGATAAAACTCCTCCAACGTATGACCATCGATCTTTTCACCGGTACTGACAAACTTAATAGGAGTACCAGTTGCCGCGCGTATTGAAAGGGCGGCACCACCACGGGCATCACCATCCAGCTTGGTCAGGATAACACCTGTTATGTCAAGATCCTTGCTAAAGTGTTCTGCAACATTGACTGCATCTTGCCCGGTCATTGAATCAACAACCAGGAGCGTTTCCGTTGGATTAACACAGGACTGGATATTTTCCAATTCCCCCATTAGGTCTTCATCGATATGCAGACGACCAGCAGTATCAATAATAACGAAAGTATTACTACGATTTATCGCCTGTTCAACCGCCGCTTGAGCAATCGAAACCGGAGATACATCTATACCCATTGAGAACACAGGTATCTCAATTTGCTCACCCAAGATCTGAAGTTGTTCAATCGCCGCCGGACGATAGATATCAGCCGCAACTAATAGGGGGTTTCGCCCTTCTGTTTTGAATTTTAATGCAAGTTTGGCAGATGCCGTAGTCTTGCCTGATCCTTGAAGTCCAACCATCATCAATACTGTCGTTCCACTAGGCGAAACCTGAATTTTTTCCGACTTCTGCCCCATCAGATTCGTCAGTTCGTCACCGATGATTTTCGCAATTTGTAATTCGGGAGTTAGACTGCCAAGAACTTCTTGACCAAGTGACCTTTCCTTAACATCATCTACAAACTGACGAACGATCTTATAACTGACATCTGCTTCAAGCAAGGCAAAGCGAACTTCACGTAGAGCATCAGAAACATTCTTTTCGGTCAGTTTGCCTTGCCCACTCAGTTTCTTGAATGTGCTTTGTAATTTTTCAGTTAGACTCTCGAACATTAGTTCAACTTAATGATTTCAAACTTCAGAATACTTTGGAAAAGCCTCGCTTAAGATACACTACCATTGAAATAATTGTCAATGTATAATTGTCAATGTAAATGAAAATCTTGACACATCTCAATCCGATTGCTATCATGCTGGTTCTTTAAAGCGCACTGTCAGAAGTCTGTACCACTAAACACTATGGCAGATGGTACTGCGTAATCTAATTGACAAAACCGATGAGCGAACACGTAATTGTTTTTATAACAACTAGAAGTGTAGAAGAGGCGAAACAAATAGCTGAAGTATTAGTAGGTCAACAGCTTGCAGCGTGTGTAAACATCGTGCCAGAAATCCTTTCAATTTACCGTTGGCAAGGGAAGATTGAAAACGATACTGAAGCAAAAATGATAATTAAGACTAAATCAAGCCTTGTAAGCCAACTGACCCAAACAGTTAAAAAACTGCATAGCTATGATGTCTGCGAAGTCACTGTTGTTCCAATCATTTCTGGGAACCCAGATTATCTCAAGTGGATAGATGAAAGCGTACAAGGAGGATAAACTCCTCTGAAATCTCAAAGACTTCAACCTTTTATACAGGATTAGGATTAAGATGAAATTTCGTTCAACGCTGGAGATTAAATATGAATGAATCGAAAATCCGAATTGCAATGGTGGGCGCGGGTGGTATGGCTAATGGTGTCCACTACCCATCACTTGCTTCATTTGATGATGTGGAGATTGCAGCCATTTGCGATCTCAATAAGGAACGTCTAAATACAACCGCTGACACATATAAAGTTGAGAAACGGTATGAAAACTATGTAAGAATGATTGAAGATACTGCACCAGATGGTGTTTATGTCATTGGACAACCACATTATATGTATGACATTTGGACATGGTGCCTCAATCAAGGCCTAAATTTATACACTGAGAAACCAATGGGACTTTCCATACATCAAGCCAGATCCCTTGCAGAGCTCGCAGAGGCGAACGACTGCATTACCCAAGTAAGTTTCCAGCGCAGATCCTGTCCAATGGTAGTGATGCTCCACGAAAAGTGTCTTGAACGTGGTCCTATTACCCATGCCATTTGTACCTTCTATAAAACAGATGGTCCAACTTTCGGCATGCGAGACCGGATGATGGACGATGGCGTTCATGCCATTGACACACTAAGGTGGATGTGCGGCGGTGAAGTGGTGAAAATTGATAGCATTGCCAGATCAGTTCTCTACCATGACATTAATTTCATCATGGCACTTCTACACTTTGATAACGGTACTATCGGGATTCTCCAAAATAGTTGGACGAGCGGTCGTCGTGTTTTCAGGGTAGAAATGCACGCACCCAATATCTGTGCTGAAGCGGAACACGAGGGGAAAGGATACCTTTACGCAGATGGAGATTATAGTGGCATTGAATATGATACGTGTGAAGTGGCAGGAAGTAATCAAAACTTTATCTTTGGTGGGTTTCAAGCAAAAAACCGGAACTTTATCGATTGCATTAAATCGGGTGAGCAACCGGAATCAAATTTCTCTGACGCCGTCAAAACAATGGAAGTCGCAGATAAAATCTTAGCCAAGGCGTTACTGGAGGAATAACCAAAACTTAGAATCTAATCGTCAAATTACTCTTGAAACTTCTTTTCTTATTTCGACTGGCAAACACTTGGTACTTATCTCCGGTAACATCGAAATACTCTCGCACAAAGTTCCTGCTTGTATAGGCCGGATTATCTTCAGCATACCCAACACCAAAATTAATGTTGGTGTTGTTCTTACGCAAAATGTCCCAATTTAATCCGAAACCATATGAATGCTTATTTCCAGCATCCGTTTCTTTTTGCTTGTTTAATTCAGGATAAGCACCTTCCTTCAATAAATCAGTTGTACCATCTATTTTCACAGCGTAAAGGTTAAATTCCTTGTACTTGTAAGGATTCGGATTGGTGACGAGCGTTATGAAAGCCTCAGTCCTGTTGTCAAATGAAAGAGTACCGAGTTCATAACTATCTTCTTTCTTACTAAGGATGCTGTAACGTTCCTGCATCTTGGAGAAGGTGGGATTCTCAAAGAATGCAAAATTCAATTTCTCAGAAATATTATAAATCATACCAAGTGAATTGCTTAACCTGGTTTGCCCAATCTCGTCTTGCAACTCGGGAATCTTATCAACATCTTCGTAGTCCTCCAGCATCTCATTATTAAATGTACTAAAGTTAGTGTTAAAAAAGCCATTGGCTTGCAAAGCTTTGATGGTGAAACCGCTGATTGAGTATTGCTTAATAGTAAAGTCGCTACCGTCACGAAGATAAATGTTGCCAAATGGATCGAAAGTTAAGAAATTCAAATCTCGATCTTGTTCATTTTGTTTATCAACACTATATAAGAATCGGCCTAAATACTTACCGTTGGCATCAAAGTGCTGAATGCGCGAAATCACTCGATGCCAATATGTAGATTTAATTGCTTCAGCTTGCAGATCCGCATCAATATCTTTATCAGCATCTTTGCCTGCTTCATCGTAATACCCTTCATATCTACGAAGATATTCAAATTCTTCAAGTAACTGAACTCGCTCAACAAGTTGAGACTGTGTAGTTGGGAAGTCATTGAATGCTCGATCGAACGATGAATCAGGATTAGATAAGATTCCAGAACCTAACATCATGGAATTAGATAGAGGATCAGCTAATTCACCAGCTGCGGATGATGCAGCTAATATGTCACCAATTGTTAATTTCTTATTAAATCGCTTGAACGTACTGGCATCCTTAACTAGCACGTTCCCATTGTTCAAAACAACTATAGAACTTGGTTTGGTAAATTCACCGTCATCTCGCCCATGAAGGCCGAAATTAAGCAGAAACTCCCCTTCGGAATTAAACTTAACAATGCGGTGGTTACCGGTGTCTACAATAAAAACGTTACCTTCTGCATCAACATCTATATCCGATGCTCCTTTGTCAATTTCACCATTACCCGCTCCATAACTGCTAAAAGACATTAATTTCTCACCGTCGGCAGCGAATTTATGAACCTTTGTTTTTTCCGGATCCAGAATATAAAGTTCACTATCACTGTTAACAGCTATCTTGACTTGGCGGTCGTATCCTGGTGATTGTATGGCAAAAGCGGATTTACCCGCCTCATCGATAATTAATTTGGTTGGGAGTACTGTCTTGGGACGAACATTGACATTACCTACAAAATAGGTATGCACCTTTTCACCCAAGGCATTGAACTTATATACGCAGGGAGCAAATATATAAATCTTGGGATTTTCGGTCTCAGCTATATGGTTGGCTGCTGTATCAGCAACATATATGTTTCCGGTAGGATCAACAGCAATATCACCTAGTTCCTTGAAAGTAGTAGTCTCACCTACCTTCGGAATCTGATCTAAAAAATTGCCTTGTGGAGAAATTTTCTGAATAAGGAGGTTTTGGCTATCGGCAACGTACGTGTTTCCATCAGCGTCGAAAGCAACGTTTATATCTTTACCAAAGAAACCGTTGCTAGATCCCTTTCCGCTGAATTCACGCTCAAATTTCAAGAAGCCAACTCCAAACGTTACTGAATCTACAAAACAAAGTAATACAGCAAGAAAAATTATAATCAATTTCCTCATTCGGAGATCTCCTGAGGCAACCTTTTACAGATCACCTAACTTCTGATGTTAAAACCCGATTTTAGCACAGATTAGTTTAAAAAACAAGCTTTGATCGTTCCCATTTTTTACCAATTAAGCAATCACTTAGGGATGCAGAAGAGCATTTTCCCTCCGCACAAGTTCTGGGTCTCTTGAAAGCTTTTTAGTCGCTTCGATGAGACTGACATGATGTGACGTCATCTCCTTTTCTATTCTTTTAAGTCGATCCATCAAATATGGCTGATTTCTTTCATAAACCGCTTGCTTAATAACTGAGGTTAGATAAATATAAAGGTCATCTGATTCTGTTCCCTCCAGTTCAATAGCGATCTCGAATCCATCTTTAAAACTAAGTTCTTCTCTGAAGATCCTAGCCTCTTTTTGGGCGAGAATTTCAAAGATTTGATCAATATGAAAGTTTGGCAGTCCTCCCACAGGTTGATCAAGCCCCATGGTTTTTTCACAGATTGACCGCCCAAAATCAACCATAATATAATGTTGCCACTCTGCAGTACTCATGCTTTCCCAAAATACAGCAGCACGCTCATCCAATTCGCCCAATATGAGTGGTAAATTCGCATATAATTTTGCGTGTCTTAGCTCAATATCCTTACAAATATCGAAAACCTCGCTTAAAATCATGATTTGTCCTCCCTCTGAATCTTGACAATTCCCAGTAACCATTCTAAAATGGAATTAAATAAGTGAAACGTATGAGGTAAATAATCACATGGGAAAAACTGTATGTCTTGTTGGCACTTTTGACACCAAGGGGTTAGAATTTCAGTTTCTAAAAAATCAAATTGAAGCTGCTAACGTTTCAACACTTACAGTCAACGCTGGAATTTTGAGTGAGCCACCGTTCGAACCAGACATATCTGCTGATGACCTCGCTAGTGCTTCTGGAGCTTCGTTAGCGAAACTACGCCAAGAAGCTGATCGAGGAAACAGCGTAGCAATCATGGCAGAGGGTGCAGCGCAAATTATCACGCAACTCTGGGATGAAAAGAAAATCAACGGCATAATATCACTTGGCGGTTCTGCAGGAACAACGATCGCGACAACTGCGATGCGCACATTACCAGTTGGCACACCCAAAGTGATGGTTTCCACATTGGCGTCTGGGGATACCAGCCCTTACGTCGGAACCAAAGACATTGCCATGATTTACTCTGTTGTTGACATCGCCGGCATCAACAGTATCTCACGTCAGATTCTGGCAAATGCGGCTAGTGCTATTGTCGGAATGGTCAACACAGAACCGCCGGTGTCAGATCAAGTCGATAAACCGTTGATTGCAGCAACCATGTTTGGCGTAACTACGCCTTGCGTAACCAAAGCACGCGAAATCCTTGAAGATAACGGCTACGAAGTACTGATTTTCCACGCAACGGGAACTGGAGGCCGTGCGATGGAAGACCTTATTCGTGGTGGATTTATTGTTGGCGTCCTTGATGTTACGACAACAGAATTAGCTGACGAGTTAGTAGGCGGAGTCCTAAGTGCTGGACCTAATAGGCTTGAAGCCGCCGGTGAAGTTGGTATTCCGCAAGTCATCGCCCCAGGCGCATTAGACATGGTAAACTTCGCCGCACCAGACACCATTCCCGAAAAATTTCAAGATCGGAAATTCTATCAACACAACCCAACGGTGACATTGATGCGAACAACGGTTGAAGAAAACACAGCACTCGGTAAAATCATGGCTGAAAAACTTAACGGGGCAAAATCCTCTACCACAGTTATAATTCCAAGTAAAGGTGTTTCGGCAATTGACATGGACGGTCAACCATTCCATTCCCCAGAAGCAATTCAGGCATGGACCGCAAATCTGAAGGCTAACCTCGATCAGAAAGTGAATCTCATTGAAGAGGAAAGCCATATTAACGATGATGCCTTCGCGGAAAAACTTGCCGCTACCTTGCTTGAAAAGCTAAGCAATTGAGTTAAACTTAACTTTTATGTAGTTAAAATTCGCGTCATCATGATAAATGCCATATTAATAGCAACACAGATTTTCACCTGAGGCCACTTTGATTTTGACATTGACAGACGAGATTCCATCTGTTACGCTCAGTTTTTGTAATTAAGGGAGAAAATTATGACAAGAAATATTGTCCGCGTTTCCTTCGGAATTCTACTTGTTTTTGGGCTCAGTTTATCAATTTCAATAGACCACCGAGTTTTATCAAAAACTGATTCCTCTTTAGGTGCACTCGGAACTGCTGTCTCTAGCACACCTTTTAATCTCAATACTAAATCAGAATCACTTCCAGCGACAGAACCATTTCCAAATAAGGGTATAAGCCAGTCATCACGCAAAACAAGATCCTACCTCGCCACATCCATAACCAGTCAAACGTTTACATTGAATACTATCATCTCAAAAACCGATAGTGTGCCACCATCCCCACCAATAAATTCAAATCCCAGCGGATCGGCCACCAGTAGAAATTTCTCGGTTAACACTGCAGACCAATAGAATATGTCGATAGTAAAATTAAACGATTATATTGATAGAAATGTACCCCGTCTTTGCCAACGCTTGCAGGCGCTTGTCAGAATTCCAACTGTGAACCCACCCGGTACAAACTACGCAGAAATTGTGGGTCTGCTCGAGGGGTGGTGTAGAGAACTTGATCTAGGAACAGAAATTCATCGCGTACCAACAGAGGAAGCACAAATGCATCTCCCTCACGCAATCGAATATCCACGGATGAATCTAATCGCAAAATGGAATACCGGAGCGGAGAAAACGGTACACTTTAACTCCCATTTTGATGTCGTTCCTACATCCGATGGATGGAGTCAAGATCCATTCGATCCGCAGATCGACGGTGATTGGCTATATGGTCGAGGATCAGACGATATGAAGGATTCAATTGCGGCAACTCTCTTTGCCATCCAAACACTCCGAGAAAACAGAGTTAATCCATCTTTTAATATTGAATGCTCATTTACGTGTGACGAGGAAATTGGTGGCCAACTCGGCGTTGGCGAAATTGTTCGAAAGAAGTTGGTGAATGCCGATTTCGTAGTTAATTGTGAAGGTGGCACAAAACTGAACATAGGGTGTGGTCACAACGGTATTTTATGGGCAGATGTTTTTGTCTTCGGGAAGCCCGCACATGGATCTCGTCCACATAGAGGACTAAACGCGTTTGAAAAAATGTCAGAGTTGGTTATCGCTCTACAATCGTTGAAAAGCAAGTTTAATCATCCTGATCGAATATTCAAAACACCAGCTGGTAGGGAGTTAATACCGACAATTAACATTGGTGGTGTTTTTGAAGGGACATCAGGAGATAAAATTAATACAGTGCCCTCTTTGGCCAAGTTTTCGATCGACCGCCGTGTTACACCAAGCGAAATTATCGAAAACATTGAGCCAGAACTGCAGGCTGCCATCGAAGGAGCGCGCCAATCCATTCCAGATCTCAATGTGGAACTCAGCCCCATCCTGTTGATTTCTCCATGTTTCATTCCTTCTGATAAAAATCCCCCACAGACATTCAGGAAGATTGTTAGTCAGATCCGTCAAGAGCCTGCCCAGTTCGACGTGACATCGGGATTTACTGATCTACATTACTTCGTCGAAGACGGAAATACGCTAGGAGTCGGCTATGGACCGTGGGGACAGAATGCTCACGGTATTGATGAACGAGTAAGTATTTCCGATCTGATACTGACAACGAAAATCTACGCGCAGTTTATGGCAAATGCACAGATCTGATTTAGTGACCCAACCCGTTTCCAATCAGGGCATAGGTACCAATGGTGCCATCTGATATCATGAATACCGATGGGAATTTGTTTTTCCAACCTTCATTGGCGATGGGACAGAATTGACGGCCGTTGCCTTCAATCGCGGTGATCCCTTTTACACGGGCAGCGATACCCGCAGAATGCAAAAATGATGATCCCGGACAAGTCAAGTCCTGAACCGCGAGGAACATACCATACTCCTGTGCAGCAGCTCCCATCAATAACGCTTGCGACTGACCTTTGCATGCCTTTAATGCAACACCGGAATAGCCTTGATCACGGGCCAACAAGAATGTCTCAAAGTCAGTCAAAGATTCATCAATTACCACGGGCTTGATTTTGGCAGCTTGATGCATTTTGTTCTCTGGATGTGCTTTCAAATCGCGATCTGTCGGTTGCTCAATATAAGCCAATCGATTAAAAGCATTTCCTTCTCCCTCTTCAATCTTGGCTAAAAACTCTAGTAGGTACTCGACATTCTGGCAGGTTTCATTAAAATCGGCCGAATAGAACCATTGATCTATTCCGCGATTCGCCTGTGTTTCTGCTGCTACCTTTTCGATAGAAAGCACCCGATCTACGTCCCAATCTAGATTTGACCCATTTAACTTTATTTTGAGATGGGTTAATCCGTCTGAAACAATCCACTCTGGTAACGTTTCCGGCAAGCCGTCGTTAAGCCGATTTGGAATATCTGTGTCGGTCAATGGATCAAGAGCCCCGACCAGATGATAGAGTGGTATTCTGGGTTGCGGTGTTTCCAGCACGTATTGATCGAGATACTTTCCGCTGAACCTGTCATTGAGATAGTGAGAGAGATCCCAATTCATATAATCTAGGGAAAGCCCATGATAACTGTTGATACCGTTCGCTTTACCAAAGCCATCGTGGATGGCTGCATCTATAGGGCTTGTTGTTACCGCCGTACAAAGCTTCGGTACAGGAAAACCCAAACCCATTTCTTTTGAAACCTCTTCTGCGATTTTCAGAAACTCGATCTCTAAGATCTCCGATATATCAACCGGATGTCCGACAAAGTCGCATTGACCTGTTAACTTAACAGATCTCTTGGCGATTGTTTTCATGGCTTCCAGACTTTGATCAAACGGTACGTACTTGGGAGGAAATGCCCATACATTGCCAAGTGGCATCGAGCCAAGTCCTTCGGCTTCCCCGCCGTCACGCGTCCGGACTCGGATTTTCACATTGAATATCACACAATGATCTGTTGGGACACCACCAAACTTTAATGGTGTTCGATAATCATATTTCTCTAAATTATATTCCGCATCTAAAATACGAATATCACTATCTTTCACCATAATTACGCTCCTTCCATTAAACTGTCATAAAAAAAACCGAGATAGCATTTCTCGGCGCAAAGCTGGACATATAACATCCAATATCTTACATTTGATCCTTCACAAATTGCATATGGTTTTCTATAAGGAGAAAATGTCATGATATTGCCTAACATTTCCTACTAGATTTCGGTTTCCGTTAATACTCGCAAACGGACATGGAATCATAAATAAGAACACCAAAACCTGTATTCTGGCATTATTCGTTTTACGACCAAACATTCAATTTCCCATCTTAACATAAGATGTCAGCATGTCAAGTCGCTTTAACTTCACGCTCCGCTATTCCAACGACAGCAGGAAGCAAGCCATAGAGCACCCAAAACGGAATACCAATAGCATCTCCGTTTAACAGGTTATTAACCAAAAAATGAACTAGGAGTGACAGTTCGGCCGCCATAATGCCTAAAACCAAAGAACGAAAAAAAGTGTCCCTGATACGGCGTAATGCCCGTACACCGAATCGAAAGAAAGCTAGGATCACCCAGAACCATGCAATAAGACCAAGACTGCCCTGTTCCGCTAGAATCTGCATATATTCGCTGTGCACGCCAAGTTGGAATTGAGCAACGTATTCACCAGTCAAGGCAACATCCTCCTGATAAAGCATGGCAAAAGCACCATATCCGTTACCAATAATTGGATGTTCTGTAAACATCAACAATGCCTGTGCCCAGCGGAGGAGCCGCGACCGATTCGATGCAAACTGAGGATCAAACAAAGTTGAAACTCTTTCTGTAATTAAGTCAGAGGCACTTGGTAACAATAATAAAGTGAGAAGAAAAACAGAACCACTACCAATAATCAATATTTTTTTGTGATGTTCGGCTTGCGACAAATTAACCAACAAAAATCCAACTGCAATAATTAAAGATAACCAAACACCGCGTGAAAAGCATAGGAGAATACCAGCGGTAAATATTACCAACAGCACCGACCAAAACACTCTATCATACGACGTTCGATCGAGTAACAAACGACTTAAGACAATCAACAAAAAGATAGCTGTGTAACCGCCAAAGACTGAATAGTTAGTAAACGGGGATCCACGATAAGCACTAGTCCACTGCCATAGATCAATGTTGTAAATTAAAATGATAACTGTCCAGATTACTGCTACAGCGGCTGACGAAAAGATAGACCAGAACAACCATTGAAGACTTTGGCGGGATCGGATCAACAGGAATGTTAGGAAACTTGACATGACATAGACATTTGCTCGAATTGCGCCCTTGATTGATCCCAAAGTTTCAGGTGAATTGATCGCTGACAGAATAGTGACGATGATAAATATGGTTATAGGCAGAGCAAATGGAAATTTTTTATCGTCACTCGCACTAGTTTTGAAAGTAGTACGCTCAAAAATCCTCTGAACCAGAAACACTACAACAAGCATTCCCAAAAGGGGCTCAGATGGAGTTTGAACTTCAAAACCTCTACCGGGAATAATATATCGGAAGGAAAACGGTAGGAACAGCATAATCGCATAGAATGCGAGGTCCATGCACAGAAAAACAAAAACACCGATTACCGTTAAGACAACCAGCACCATTAAAGGAGATTCAGAAGTAACACCAAGCAGAATACCAACAGCAAGGCAACAAAAAACAATCAGCAACCAACGAGCAAGATCTAGCAATAGCCGCTGTTTATTAGTTAAACTTTCATCAATCCCGTTTGTAGCGTTCAACCTCATCTTCAATTTGCTGGTAATCAAATTGGGCCCGATCTATTTTGGCCGAGGTAGTCTTGGCAGGCTCTCTGATTCCTTGTTTTAAACGAGTGATTACAATGGCCACAATACCAAGTCCGACAACCAAAATAAAGAATGGGATTACATAAGCAACTATGTTGAATCCTTCTGCCAGCATTACGGCATTGAATTGTGTTCCATATTTTCCTAGATAATCTTCTCGAATTTCCTCAATAGTTTCTTCATTTCGCAGTCGATTTTGGAACTCCTGCGTTATACCTTGTGCCGTCCCACAAACACATGCCCGAATTGTTTCACGAACACAGCCACAAGGACAGTAGACACTTTCCGACAATTCAATCACTGGATCTTCAAGCGTCCGTTCATCAGCATAAATTGGTGGTATAGATAATCCGCATGCTAACACCAGACTGAGGAGGCCCCTGAATCTATGCATCTATCAGCTTTTCGCTGTCTTTATAGTTCTTTTCTAACATCGCCACACACCCCCCAGCAAACATGATAGCAACACCAATCCACACCAGACTAATCAACGGATTATGGTATACCTGAACTGAAACTGGTTCTCCTCTGGACACATATTCAGCGGCATTTTGCGGCAGTGGCCCCAGAGCAATGTAGAGATCATCTAAACCAAAATGGGTAATTGCCGACTCAATCGTATCTTGCTCCCCCTGTCCCGCCTGAAAATAAAAACCACGAGCAGGTTGCACTGTTTTAATGTGTTTTCCGTTTTTCTTCACATCAAAATACGCACCAGCCAGTACAAAGTTTGGAAACTTCTCTTGAAAACCATTGTTAAGAGTTAATTGATATTTTCCGATCTCGATTGATTGTCCATTAGTTACGCTTTTCGATTCAAGCAGGAAGTAACCTTTTGATCCCATAATACCAATGTAAACAATAACAATACCAACATGAACGATGTATCCTCCATAACGCCTCTTATTTCGTTTGATCAGCCTAATTAATCCACTAAGGAAACCGATTTCGTGGCGCTTTGACCTTAACTTGCCTCCACGATAGAATTCATCAGCAATGGCTACCAAAACAAAAACGGCACAAAACATGCAGAGTATAGTGTAGATAGATCGAGTTTCTACAAGGGTTTTACCATTCAGAAACAAATAAATAACCGTAGGAATTAGCAAGATCAAGGCCGATATAATTGGCTTGGAGAACACGTGCTTAAGGTTACTTAAGGTCAGTTTTCTCCAAGAGATAATTGGCCCCACTCCCGTTAGAAACAAAAGCATTAATCCTGGAATAATGACTGTTTTATTGAAAAACTCTTCCGGTACTGCAGTCTTCTGGCCTGTCATTGCCTCAGAAATTATCGGCCAAAGCGTTCCCCACAGGACTATTAACGTTAGAGCAACAAACAACCAATTATTCAAAACAAAGGCGCTTTCCTTAGATAAAAAGGACTCAAGGCAATTCAGGCTTTTCAATTCTTCCCAACGGAAAACAATTAAACCAGCGATAGTAAATATGGATAGGAGGATGAAACTCATGAAATATATTCCGATATCCCCTTCAGCAAAGGCATGGACTGAGGTGATAATCCCGCTTCGAGTAATAAATGTACCAAGAATTGTGAATTCAAAGGCAAGAACCATAAGGATTATATTCCAAACTTTAAGCATGTTTCGCTTTTCTTGGATCATAACTGAATGCAAATAAGCACTACATAGAAGCCACGGCATAAGTGATGCGTTCTCTACCGGATCCCAAGCCCAATAGCCTCCCCAGCCCAGCTCACGGTATGCCCAGTTTCCGCCAAGTGTAATTCCGACTGTTAATGCCAACCAGGAGAAAAGTGTCCATCTTCGAGATCTAATGATCCAATCATTATCAATCCTACCAGACATTAATGCTCCAATCGCGAACGCAAAAGGTATCGTTAAACTGACAAACCCGATGTAAAGTATTGGAGGATGGAAGGCCATACTTGGCGTCTGGAGTAAGGGATTCATCCCTGCACCATCGGGTATAACACCTCCGTTTGGAAATCTAGAAAGGGGATTATAAACACCTCTAATTAAGCCTGAAACAAGGATAATGAAGAAAAGCATAACTATGGAGATAGGAATTAGGGCATGGTCAGTAAGACGGTCTGTCGCACGACGATTCTGCCAAACAAAAACTGTGCCGAAAAGTGCAATCAGCCACAACCAAAACAGCAGTGATCCAGACATTTTCCCCCACAGGGCAGCAATTTTGTATAGTACCGGCTGATAAAAACTCGAGCCCTCCGCAACATAACGTATAGAAAAATCATCTGTGAGAAACCCATAAATCAATCCAGCCACGGCTATGCTAATTAACCCAAAAGTTGCAACGACACCGTTTCTCCCACTGATAATTGCGTTATTATTCCTATTTCGCAATCCAATGGAAAGCATCCCAATTGCCCATAGGGTTGAAAAAACGGCAAGCCAAATTGCAGCCTGACCAATCTCTGATGCCATAATCCGTTATTCCTGAGTAAATTTAGTTCTGTTGCGTAACCTTCGTCTCTGTTTGGTACACTTCCTGAGTTGCCAATGCGCTTTCCGCCTGCTGATACTTCGAAGCACATTTTGTCTGAATCTTTGAGGCGGTAATCAGATTTTGATCCGCATTGTATCGTCCTTCAACAAAAACATTTCCACCATCTTTAAAATTGTCAGGCTTGAGCCTATCAACCGAAACGACATTGACACGTGCAGTATCTGCCGCATCACGGATAATAAAGGACAGTTGAAAATTACCGGGATCCCAACGTGTTGATTTTTCCGCGATAAACCCGTCTATTTGAACTCCCTTTTGATGAACTTCCTGAGCCCGGATTACTAGTTGTTCAGGCTTAAAATGCTGTAGACTGGTATTTTTCACACCGACAAAGACCAACAATATCAATGAAGAAGCGAGAATGCCACTGGCAATGAAAATTTTAATTCTACTACGACTCATTTTAAGTTTCCCCAACCACTTAATTATTAACGCGATAAAATTCAACAATATTATCAACAAGATTCTCAATCAATGGTTGGTCTGCAATAATGTCATACTTTAAACCATGCATCATAACAGTTCTAGCCGTTGATTGACCGATAACTGCAATTCGGACGTTTTTCATTAATGACTGTGGTTCATCTAGCATGTTTAAAAAATTCTCAGCCGTAGAGGAACTGGTAAAAGTTACCATGTCAATATCACCGTTTTTCAGCTTTTCTAACATTTCGTTCTGTTCTTCGCCCTGTACTTTGACAGTATCATAAATCGGCATATCATCCACTATCGCTTGTCGCTCACGCAAGCTATCTGACAATTCTGGACGACCAATTCGTGAGCGAGGTATCAGAATTCTTTGGTGAGCAACATCTTTCATCTCCTCTGCGATTACGGATCCCAAAGATTCGGAAGGTACAAAGTCCGGCAAGATACCAATCTGCTGCAGTGCCTGTGTCGTTTTATCCCCAACAGCACAGATCTTCACAGGACCAAATGAACGTGAATCTTTTCCTCTCTCACACAACCTACGGTGAAAAATATTGACCGAATTTGTACTGGTGAAAACAACCCAGTCATAATCAGAAAGGCCATCTATCGATTGATCAAGTGCTAAATTCTGATCAATTGGAACTATTTCTATCATTGGAGATGATAACACCATCGCCCCTTGGGACACAAGTTTACTAACAAAATTAGCTGATTGCGCGCGAGCCCGTGTCACGAGAATTTTTCGGCCAAAAAGTGGCTTTTGCTCAAACCACTTCAGATGTTTGCGCAAACGGTTAACTTCCCCCACAACAATCACGGCAGGCGATTGAAAATTAGCTTCTTCAGCTTTCTGTGTAATATCAGCTAATGTGCCTTCAATCGTTTTCTGTTCCGGTGTTGTTCCATATTGCACTAGGACAGTTGGCGTTTGCGGGGATCTACCATTCTCAATTAGCCTCCGGGTGATTTCATCCAGATGACCAACTCCCATTAGAATTACAATGGTATCGATTCCGGTCGCAATCTTTTCCCAACCAATTGGCGAAGTAGAATCTAATGCTGCGGAATGGCCTGTTACCACGGCAAAGGATGAAGCATAATCTCGCATTGTCACTGGAATACCCGCATAAGCAGGCACAGCAGTAGCCGAAGTCACGCCGGGGACAATCTCAAAATCAATTCCTGCTTCAGCCAACACTAACGCCTCATCACCGCCACGACCAAAAACAAAGGGATCTCCACCTTTAAGCCGAACAACCGTCTTGCCCGCTCTAGTGTAATCAACCATTTGACGATTAATCTCAGCCTGGCGTCTTTCCTGCTCCCCTTTCATTTTGCCGCCGTAGATCTTTTCGGCTGTCGGTGCGTAAAAATCCAGTAAAATCTGGTTGACGAGAGAATCATAGATGACGACATTCGCTATTTGGAGGCACTCAATACCTCTCAACGTAATAAGTTTCGGGTCACCTGGCCCCGCGCCAACGAGATAAACTTTTCCTGGATTCATGTCATTTTCAGAAACTTTCGTAACAAACAAATTCGGAGGGATCTAACCGGACAGATTTCTGATTAATCTGCTTAGCATACCCGACTCTGAGAAGAGATATAATTTCGCAGGACGGTGGCATATTAAAAACTTCGCCTAGTGTCTTTCGATCCTCGGCACGCTCAATTGGAGCACTGACAAACTGAACGCCAATTTCTAATGCTGCTGCTGTAAGCAGGAGGTTCTGGATCATGGCTCCCATTCCAAGCCACATCCAACGTTGACTGCCATCACCCGGCGGTCGACGCTGATAGTCCATTACAATTAGAATCAGAATCGGCGAATTTCTAATCTGGTCTGAAATCTCTTTTGCAGGTATTCTACCTGCTTTCATATGACCTAAAAAACTAAGAAGCCCTGCGTTTTTTAGTATCGGTTTTGCTCTGGTTAGATTTCGTTCAAAAGGTGGAGGCAATTTCAGATGATCGGAGAGTAAAATACCGTCTTTCTTGTCCATCCATTCCTCATCAGACAATCGGACCCAACGGCTATTGTCATCAAGAAAACGTGCATCCTTAAGCTGTTCGGTTATTGCCGATTGTGTTAGATCCGCAATGGTATTCTTGCTTTCCACATCAAGTATAATCAACAATTTCCAAGGCTGAACATTAAATGGTGAAGGTGCCCATCGAGCAGCTTCTATCAGCTGATCAAGATGCTTTTGACAAATTGGTTTACTCTCAAAATCACCACGATGACTCCGTCGCTGATGAATTGCAGTTAAAAGATCCATTCTTTACAATGACAGGAATCTATTAATTACCTCGTCAGGCGAGGCGGTACCAGTTGTACCAATCTTGGTGACAGTGATTGAAGCCACAAGATTCCCAATAATTGCAGCTTCGATGTAACTTCCACCACAGCAGAGCGATGTCACCAATCCAGCTGAGACACTATCACCTGCGCCAACAGGGTCAACTTGACCTTCAACGGGGATGCCAGGCACGTGGCTGATTTCATCGCCGTCGAACACCACGATACCGCTACACCCAACAGTGATAAAAAGTGACTGACCAGTATGCGACAGTAAAGTTTTGCCAATTTCTTTAACTTCGTCGATGTTCACGTCCTCGCCAGCCCATTCCGGTTCAATCGCTCGTTTTGCTTCAAACCGATTCGGTTTAATAACGAGGTTCTTGTACCGACCAATCCGCGTTCGTGAATCAGCATAGAAGATTTTCTCAGGAAGTTCAATAGCAAGACGACAAATCTCCTCACGAACCCGGTCAGTGATTACTCCTAAATTATCGTAAGGCATTTGATCTCCTACAATTATACCATCAACCAGAGGAACACACGCGTTTAAGTTTTCAATCACTTGGTCTTCCAGATTACGTGATGATGGCACTAGATTCTCAATGTCAAAACGAGAGGATTCAACCGCTACATTTTCATAGCCGCGATGGATCGGTTTCAGGTAAGTTGGGGTAACCCGGTCAGAGGAACTAATCATAAAGTCAGTGATGCAACCATTTTTATTGAGCTGGTTAACTAGTGTTGTACCGAAACCATCTTCACTGATTACACCAACCACATAGACTGAACCAACTCCCAACGCATTCAAGTTGTTGGTAACTGTACCCGCCGCTCCGGGACTATAGCGTTGATCCACAACAGGTGAAGTGTGCCAAGGCGTTTCAAGCGAAAGGGTCGAACGCGTTTTATCGATTATCCAATACGCATCTAGATAGAAGTCACCAATAACCAAAATTTTGCTATCACCAAACCCACCAAGTATCTCCTGCAAACGCGACTTCATCATCATTTTGCTAAACTTCTCCAGCGATAATCCGATCCATATCTTGACTAATTTTATGCGTGCCTCCGATGGGATCATTTTGATCTACGCCCAATTCAGCGGTAATGTACTCATCGTAACCGATATCAGAAAGCGCTGTCATAACTGCATTCCAGTCGATTGAACAATCTTCAATTAATCCCGTCCAACGAAACCCGTTGGCATTAAACCCTTTGATGTGAACCTTATCCATTCGACCACCAATTGAACGGATCCAATGTTGTGGATAACCATATAGCAAAATATTACCAACATCGAAGTAGGCACCGATACAGTCGCTTTCAAATTCGTCGATGTAGTTGACGAACTCAATGGGGCTCAGCAAGAACTTGTTCCACACATTCTCAATCGAGATCTTTACATTTTTCTCTTTAGAAACAGATATCAAACTTTTAATTTCTTCCTGAGATCTGCTATAAGCATCCTCGTATGATATTTCAGGATTCACAACTGCGGGAACGAGTAAGACCGTACTAGCACCAATGACAGTTGCTGTGTCAAGAGAATCAATCACACCTTGAACCGAATCGGCACGAACTTCCGGATCGGGGTGAGAGAGCGGCAAACTCCAGTGTTTAGCGTTCATAACGCTAAACAAATCTATACCAGCCTGATTCGCAAGCATCTTACAGTTCTGCCGATCACCATCATTTTCAAGCGTGCCGATTTCAATACCATCAAACCCAGCGTCCTTTCCCAGTTTAAACCGGTCTTCAATCGAACCGCCCGGTAAAGTTCCTATACAAATTCCTTTTTTCATGGTGCAATCATCTCCTTTAATTTTTCTAACCCTTGACTTAAATCGCCAGAAATGTGGACTCTAGCAATACGTCGATCTTTACGACACAACGCTCGTAAGTCTCCAAATGCCTGCGCCATTTTCAGTTTGCTAAAGCTATAAGACACGCGTGGAATCTCTACGTCCTCCAAATCATCAACTGTGATCAGCAAAAAGACCCCATTGTTAAATCCACCTTTATGAAGTTGACCAGTTGAGTGCAGATAACGTGGGCCGTAACCGATAGTTGTGGCAATTTTGAAACGATCGCGAATGGCCATTTGAACAGACTGAAGTGTCTCTTTATCCTCTGGGATATAGGCAAGTACCACAATGTAATCAATCCCAAGTCGCGCCTGACCTAGAAATTGTTCAACCCATTCGCTAATTGAACCTGTTGCTGATTCTGACCAAGAAGAATTAATATAAATTTTAATCTGTTCTGTTTCAAATGCAAGTGTTTCTTCAGGTAATTTACCACCTTCAGGAAAAGCGGCAAGGAGCTCCCCAGTCATGCGTTTGCTCTCAGTAACATTTGGTTCATCAAACGGATTGAGTTGCATTATAGCTCCAGATATTGCTATTGCAATCTCCCAACGGAAGAATTCACGACCCAGATAACAGATCTCATTAAATTCAATTTGGATAACTGGTAAGCCGGATCTTTCAATATTTCTGATTTGATCATCCAATTCATCATTGAAACGGATATACACAAAAACCCTATCTTGCTCATAATACGAAGGGTCGGCAATTCTTTCTCCTTCAATCGGCACAATCCCTTTACCTTGCTTACCGGTACTTTCAGCGATCAACTGTTCAATCCAGTATCCAAATGCAGACAGCTTGGGTGACACGAGAAGAGTCAGTTTATCACGACCTGCAAGAGCATACGCTGCAAGCTGTACTCCAAATTCCACTGATCCATCGATATCAACCTGCTTCGCATGATTCCATAATTGATGCAAGTCAACGCCAATCAATCCAGCAGGTACAAGTCCAAAATAAGACAGGGCAGAATACCGCCCCCCAATATCAACTGGATTTAGAAACGTCTGCCGGAAACAACATTCATCTGCGATTTTTTCCAAGTTTGAAGCCGGATCGGTAATTGCAATAAAATGATCACCTTTCTTATCCAACCGTTGATAGAAATATTGGAAAAGACAAAGAGTTTCAATTGTATTTCCCGACTTAGTTGAAACAATAAAGAGTGTTTTCGCTAAATCGAATTCCCGGTCAATCTTCAGAATCGTAGCAGGATCCGTTGTAGCAACTACTGTTAAGTCCGGATAACCTGTCGCCGAGCCAAAGGTGGCTGCAAATACCTCAGAGGCAAGGCCACTGCCACCCATACCTAGCAAAATAATGCGATCAAAATCTGATCTGACAGACGCAACAAAATCTTCAATCTCAGGTAGAAAGGTCTGCATCCGGTCGACACAATCTAACCAACCAAGCCGATTGCGAATCTTTGTCTGTACATCAGGATCTTCAGACCAAAGCGTTGCATCTTTGGCCTGAAGCTGGTGGGTTATTTTTTTCAGATCCAATCTGAACACTTTGACGTTAAAGGGGGAAAACAACTGAAAGAATTCTCTCAGCTATCCTCCCCTTTTAATAAATTAACTAGACGTTACCGAGAAGACTTTGCAACTTTCAAACGAGCAACAGCACGGGCTAAAGCAAGCTCTACGAAAATATAGTCCATGTCAGGAAGTTGGGAGGCTAACTGCTCTCTCGCACGCTGTAAAGCTTCTTCGGCCCGCTGAGTATCAATTTCATTAGACCATTCAGCTGATTCAACAAGTACAGTAACGCCATCTCGCAAGACTTCGAAAACCCCACTACTAGTCACCATTGAACGAATCCCATGATGGTCTTCTACAATCAGCTCCCCAGATTCAATCGTTGTCAAAAAAGGAATATGACCGGTTAGAACCTGAAAAGCCCCATTCGTACCTGAGGCATGGATGCTCTTAACTTCTCCCTGATAGACTAGTTTTTCGGGGGTTCGTATTTCAACACTAAATTGTCGATCTAACATAAGATACTAAGCTGCTTGCTCCGATTTTTCATCCTTTTCAAATGCCTCTTCTATCGGACCAACCATGTATAAAGATTGCTCAGACAAATCATCGCATTCCCCGTCAAGAATCATTCGACATCCTTTAATCGTGTCCTCAATTTTTACATACTTACCTGGCGTGTTGGTAAATCGTGCAGCAACAAACATTGGCTGTGATAGAAACATTTCGATTTTTCTCGCACGCGAAACAACAATTTTCTGCTCATCCGTCAATTCGTCTACACCGAGAATGGCGATAATATCTTTGAGATCCTCATATTCCTGAAGCGTCACCTGAACAGCACGAGCAGTTTGGTAATGCTCTTCACCGATAATTGCAGGATCAAGAATTCTCGAAGTTGATGTCAGTGGATCAACTGCAGGATAGCGCCCTTTTTCAACGATAGATCTCTCTAATCGGGTAGCCGCGTCCAGATGACCGAACACAGTAATCACAGCCGGATCCGTATAATCATCAGCGGGAACGTAAACAGCTTGGAACGAGGTGATAGATCCGTCCTCAGTTGAAGTAATACGCTCTTGCATTTCCCCCATCTCGGTAGCGAGCGTCGGCTGATAACCGACAGCCGAAGGCATCCGACCCATCAAAGCAGACACCTCAGCTCCTGCCATGGTAAAACGAAAGACATTATCAATAAATATCAACACGTCTTGATTTTGTTCATCACGAAAATACTCTGCAATAGCCAGCCCGGCCAGCCCAACTCTCAAACGTGCTCCAGGCGGTTCGTTCATTTGTCCAAAAACAAGCGCCGTCTTATCGAGAACACCGTACTCATCCAATTCAAGCCAAAACCCATTTCCCTCGCGGGTTCTCTCCCCCACACCACAAAAAACGGAATAACCACCATGCTGCGTTGCAATGTTGTTAATCAACTCAGCAATTAGAACCGTCTTGCCAACTCCCGCACCACCAAATAAACCAACTTTCCCGCCTTTGGCCACCGGTTGAATCAGATCAATAACCTTGATTCCTGTCTCCAGCATTTCTGCAACAGTACTTAGTTTTGTGTGCTCTGGCGGATGCTGATGAATCGAATAGCGCTTTTCAGTCTCAATTGGTCCTGCCTCATCAATAGGATCACCTATCACATTCATAACGCGTCCCAGAGATCCTTCACCAACAGGAACTGTAATGGGTTGACCTGTATTAGTAGCCACCGCTCCTCGAACGAGACCATCTGTTGTATCCATCGATATACAACGCAGACGATTTTCCCCCAAATGTTGTTGTATTTCGAGAACCAGTTTTGACCCATCCGCACGTTCAACCTCAACGGCGTTTAAGATGTCTGGCAATTCGCTACCTGAAAAATCTAAATCTACTCGTGCACCAACAACCTCTAAAACTTTCCCCTGATTCATAATCTATCCTTTCAAATTAACCTAGTGCTTCTGCTCCACCCACGATTTCGGAGATTTCTTTTGTAATTATGGCTTGGCGCGCGCGGTTACGTTGCAGTATAAGCTCATCAATAATCTCTTTTGCATTACTCGTAGCGTTTTCCATTGCAGTCATCCGTGCTGCGTGTTCCGCAGCATGAGAATCCAGTAAAACCTTCCAAGTTTGAATGTTTAGATGTTTCGACAAAACCCGTTCAAAAATCTCGGACTGCGTAGGTTCGTAAAGGTAATCCCAAAACAGGTCGTCACCAGTGGGAGGATTAGGGGTGAGCGGCAACAACTGCTCAACTAACACATTTTGTGTTATTGCAGATCTAAAATTGTTATAAATCACCTCAACTTTATCAATTTGTTTTTCAAGATAAAGCTCATCAAACTTGCTAACAATATCAATAGCTGTCTCAAAACGTAAAGTCTGAAATGCATTCGAATATTCAGCAATTACCCTATGTTCACGCTTTCTAAAAGAATCGGCTACTCGACGACCGACACAAATTAAGCTGACGTCAAACCCCTGATTTGTGTAGAAACCAATTCGTTTGTTCGAGGCTTTGACAATGTTGGCGTTAAAACCTCCACAAAGCCCTCGGTCGCTGGAAACAGCAACCAAACAAACAGATTTCATTTCATGGGGAACAAGAAACAGATGAGGCACTTCATCTATATCTATCTGGGCAAGTAAATGGCCAAGCAACAGATCAAACTTCTCCGCATACGGTCTATTTGCCTCAATAGCTTCCTGCGCCCGCCGAAGTTTGGCGGTAGCAACCATTCGCATCGCATCGGTTACCTGCGAAATTTTGGTAACACTAGCAATCCGACGTCTAATTTCCCGAAGTGTAGCCATTAATTTCCAGTTTACGCGTTGGACTCAGTTGGCTCAAAGATATTTCTGAAATTTTTTGCGGCTGTGTGTAATCGTTCAACCAACTCATCGCTCAAATCACCAGTTTCAGCAATCTCTTCCAATATATCGTTATGATTCTGATCCATGTAGATCAAGAATTCTGATTCGAACCGTGCCAGATCATGTAGATCCAGATCATCTAGGTACCCGTTGGAGCCACAGAAAATCGATGCAATTTGCCTTTCCACTGACATTGGTTCGTATTGTGGCTGCTTTAATAGCTCAACTAAGCGATCTCCACGACGAAGTTGTTGTTGCGTTGAGGCATCAAGGTCGGAACCGAATTGGGCAAACGCCGCCACATCACGGTAACGTGCTAAATCCAGCCGCATAGTTTTAGCCACTTCATCTGCTTTCATCGCTTTTATCTGCGCATCTCCTCCCACACGTGAAACGGAAACACCAGCATTAATTGCAGGACGGATTCCAGCATTAAACAGATCTGCCGTCAGGTATATTTGACCATCCGTAATTGAAATAACATTCGTCGGTATGTAGGTTGTTAAATCACCTTCGTGAATTTCAATAATCGGAAGCGCTGTCAACGATCCCGCACCCAACTTATCACTTAACTTCGCCGCTCTCTCAAGTAAGCGAGAATGCAGATAGAAAACATCACCCGGATAAGCTTCACGACCCGGCGGCCGACGTAACAACAACGACATTTGCCGATAAGCCCAAGCGTGCTTGGTCAGATCATCGTAGATTATTAATGCGTGTCCACTTTGGTCACGGAAATATTCCCCCATTGACGTCCCTGTATAAGGTGCAAGATATTGAAGTGGTGAGGCATCACTTGCTGTCGCGGAAACAACAATCGTATATTCCAAAGCGCCATGATCTTCAAGAGTGTTAACAATCTGGGCAACCGTTGATCCTTTCTGGCCCACAGCAACATAAATACACTTTACCCCGGAATCCTTCTGGTTGATAATGGTGTCAATGGCAATCGCAGTTTTCCCCGTCTGCCGGTCACCGATAATTAACTCCCGCTGTCCTCGCCCAACCGGTATCATACTGTCGATTGCTTTTATACCAGTAAACAAAGGTTCAGACACAGGTTGCCGCTGAACAATTCCCAAACCTTTTCGTTCAACGGGGAGAGTTTGGGAAGTCTCAATTGGGCCTTTTCCATCAAGGGGCTCACCAAGTGCGTTGACAACACGTCCAAGCATCTCGTCTCCAACAGGAACTTCTAAAAGAGAATTGGTTCGCTTGACAGTATCTCCTTCATGAATAAGCTTGTCTTCCCCAAAAAGGACACAACCAACGTTATCCTCTTCCAGATTGAAAACCATACCAAACACATCATTCGGGAATTCTATACGCTCACCCGCCATAGCATTTGCTAATCCATGTACTCTCGCAATTCCATCTCCAACTTGCAGTACCGTTCCCATGTCATAAACGTCTACATCACGACTGTATTGTAAAAGTTGTTGCTTCAGGATACTTGAGATCTCATCAGGTCTGACATCTTTTGCCATAAAGTTTCTTATCCTCTAGCCAGCTGTTTTTTCAGCCGTTGCAATTGTGTTGCTACACTTCCATCAAAAACAGTGTCCTCCAACTTAGCGATAAAACCCCCTTTGATTGATGAATCAATTTGCATATTCAATCTAACCTGTTTCCCTGAATAACCATTAAGTTTCTCAACCAATGCATCTTGCTGTTTATCCGTTAACTCAATTGCAGAAGTAACATCTGCAACCAACCTCCCAGCTTGTTCATCCACAAGTTGTAGGAATGCTGACAAGATATCTTCAGTTGACCGTTCACGATGCTTCAATACCAGAAGGAACAAGGAATTTAGCAGAAGCGGGTCAAGGTGATCACCTAATAATTCTTGCAGAATTGACTGTTTGGTTTCAGGTGCGATCAATAGATCGTGCAGGAAAGCATCGAAGCCATCGGAGTCCCTAATTAAATCCAGCAGACTGATTACATCCTCAATTACATTATCTAAAACACCTACTTCAGCTGCTGCGCTATAAATAGCATCGGCGTAACGTTTGGCTACCCGAATATCCCGCATTTAGTTCCCTATGACTACGTGAATTTGATACTGATCTACCTAACTTACATTATCCTATGGAAGTTGACCAATGTACTCATCCACAATATGCCGATGTGCTTCAGCATCTAGTTGTTGATCAATAATTTTGCTGGCAGCATCAATAGCAATCTCAGACACAATGCCACGCAGTTCTAGAATTGCTTCTTCTTTCTCACGCTGGATTTCAACACGGGCTTGGTCGATTTTGTTGGCAGCATCTTGCCGAGCGGTTTCAAGTATCTGCTGACGCTCTTCATTACCTTGATCTATAGCAGATCGAATTTTTTGTTGTGCTTCGGCTTCGATCTGATTAAGTCGTTGCGTTGTTTCGGTCGTTAAACGATCAAGTTCAGCCTGATCACTTTCAAGTTTGTTCATCCGCGAAACAATTTCATTCTGTCGATCAGTAAGTATGCCGCCAACTTTGCCGAAAACAAATTTGTTAAGAACCAACAAAACAATGAGAAAACCTAACACCTGAATAAAAATTAGCTTCGGTTTCAATCCCATTGCTTCCAAAAGCCCACCATCGGTATGATCTGGACTGCCATGATCCGTTTCGACTTCATCTGCGGTAAGCGCCATGACTGGCGTAAGCACCATAACCGCTATGCATAGAACAGATGTTAAACTCAAATATATCCTCATATGCAATAACGAACGTATATTACACGCCCCTTAATTTTCTGGATTCTAGTTTTGTCACCTAATTCTCGTGTGTTTCGTGTGTTTGCGCTGAGGCCTCAGCCTTAATCAGCGTTTCCACCTCACTCATGTTACTCGGGAGTTTCCCCATCAACAAAAAGAACATCAATAACGAGTATATGACTAGTGATTCAATCAGTGCCAAACCAATAATCATAGCTGTTTGAATTTGCCCAGTTGCTTCCGGCTGCCGAGCGATTCCCTCAAGGGCAGTGCTCGTTGCTTTCCCTTGTGCAGTCGAAGCAAACGTCACAGCAATCGGCAAACCAAGCGTAACACCAAAAGCCAAAACCGCAAGATAAATCATAAATATTCCCTCCTAGAAAATTATGTTTAAAACAGTAAAAATATTGACACAACCACAACTTAGTGATGTGCTTCGGCACCGTGATCATCACCGTGCTCTAAAAACGTAACAATGTAGATTGACGTCAAAATCGAAAAAACGAAGGCCTGTAGAAAACCACCAAACAATCCAAAAAACAACATCGGAAATTGAACTGGAAACCAAATTCCAAGGCCTAACAATGTCAGTTGAAAAATGACCATTTCCTCACCATAAATGTTTCCAAAAAGCCGAATTGCCAGTGAACCAGCACGTGCCAATTCACCCACGATATGCAAAGGAAACATCAACGGTCCCAACCACCAGGGATCCCCAATAAAATGTTTCAAGTAACCAGGGATTCCATTCTCTTTAATTGCAATAATATGAACACCAATCAAGGCTGTTATGCCCAAAGCAAGGGTTGTGTTTAAATCAGCAGTCGGCGATTGAAGGCCAGGAATAAGACCAAGATAATTCAAAGATAGAATAAAAACAAAAAATGAGCCAGGAAACCATACATATTTTTTGCCATGATCACCCAGAATGTTACCGAAGAAATTAGTTATGCCAGCTGTAAAGAGCTCAAGAAATGCTTGTCTTTTACTGTCGGGTAAGCGTTTTAGGTTTCGCGTTGTCAAGCTGAAAAGCACGACAAGAATCAGTACGACGAAATAGGTGTTGGGGATCAGGTCCGGTTGGTGCCAAACGTTAGATTGAAGCGCTTTGAGTAAGGGAAGATCTGAAATGGGTTTTAACCAAGTACGATGCGAATCTTCTGAAGCAGATACAGGACGGATTGCAACTGCAGAAAAAAAGGAAACAGCAAGTAATAGCGATATATAAGGAGCCTTTTTTATTTTCATCAACTGTTTTTGCTTGTATTGTTGCCTAGCAGAATCAGCACCATCAGCTTAATTGCTTTGAGGATAACAACAACCTGAACCAACCCAACACCTACAGCCAATGAATAAATATTAAGCCAATCGGCCTTCATCAGGAAATAAAACCCAACGAAAATAAACGTGTATTTTCCCAGCGCAATCAAGCCAAGCCACCTCTTCGTCTTGGTGGAACTCCCAGGCTTGACCATAAGACGAACAACGAATTCTAGTACTAAGACCGCACCTAAACTTAAAAAGCTCCCGACCACAAAACTGAGTGCAGTAGGAAAGCCATAAATTATCCCGAACAAAGCGGTCAAAACTACCGCCAGAATCACAGTCAGATAGTATACCTGTCTGAGAAACTGACCGTCAACCTCAAAAGAGGATTGCTTAGGCATGTTGGATCATTTTTTAATCTGGATTGATTTTGCTTTTTTGTTCAAGTTCCTTTTGTTGTTCAACACGTTGATTCCAACGGGAAATGGACTTGTACATCTGGATAAACCCTGCAGCCGTGCCTAACAAAAAACCAATTATCAATCCGAGTTCCTGATTACCAAACTTACTGCCAAGCCACTTTCCCGCAAAAACCCCTATCACGATTGCCAGAACAAGCGTCAACCCAATTGCACTGAGATCCCCAACGCTAGCCAGCGCAGACTGACGTGTGCCAATTGAATAGCGATGTTTCTCTCTGACCGTTGATTCTTGGTTTCTGCTAGGTGGTCTTGCATCATCCATCTTGCCGTCACCTCATTGCCGAAAGCATCATACTACTTTTGATTGCTTCTTGTACCGGGTTCAAAATCTGCGAAGGCAATACCCCAACTAATAAAACACCTGCTGTAGCAACTATCAAAGCGATAACAAGATGCCCAGGATATGGAAGCACTTTTAATTCAACCCTTCGTTCTTTCATATACAGAGTCACCACAACACGCAGATAGTAGTAGGCGGATACAGCGGTATTGATGGCAGCTATGATCACCAGCCAAGTTTTGCCCGATTCAACGGCTGACCGGAAGACATAAAACTTACTGACAAAACCCGCCGTTGGAGGAAACCCAGCTAATGAAAACATCATAACCGACATAAATATGGCAAGAACCGGATTTCGGAAACCAAGTCCAGCGTAATCAGCAATTTCAACAGTGTCCCCATCATCCGTCCTTGCCAGGATAATAGCCCCGAAAGCTCCCACATTCATGATGCAATAAACCAATAGATAAAACATTGCACTTGAAGTTCCATCCTGACTGCCCGCGGCTAAAGCTACCAGAACATAACCAGCATGAGCGATGCTGGAATAGGCGAGCATACGCTTGATATTACGCTGAGCAATGGCAGCCAAATTCCCAACCGTCATTGTTAAAACGGCTAATATAGTAATCGCGATGGTCCACTCATTCTCCAAGCCACTGAACGATTCAATGAAAACCCGGAAAAAAGCAGCAAATCCGGCAGCTTTAGGGCCGGTGGCGATAAATGCTGCCACTGATGTTGGTGCGCCATCATAGACATCCGGTGCCCACTGATGAAACGGAACCAGACCGACTTTGAAGCCGAAACCAACAATAAGCAAAAACATGCCTACAACAACCAGCATATTGTTGGTTAACTGGCTGGAAGCAATTTCCGTTAATTCAGTAGTTCCAGTCCCTCCATAAATCAAGGCGATACCATATAGAAAAAAGCAACTGGAGAACGCTCCCAGTAGCAAATACTTCATTCCAGCTTCGCTTGAGTACGAATTAGTTCGGAAATAACCCGCCAACACATAAAGGGGCAATGACATCAGTTCCAAACCTAAGAAAACCATGACAAGATCATTAGCTCCTGCCATCAACATCATCCCAAAAGTCGATAGAAGCATCAGCAAATAATATTGTCCCTGACGCGGGTCTTGGCTTCCAAGGTAACTGATGGAAATGAGCGATACCAAAATCAATGATACAAAAAAGATCAAGTTGAAGAACACAGAATACTGATCAATCCTGATCATGCCGGAGAACTCGGTGGTTGAAACCAATCCAGTGGTTAGCATGTTAACCGATACGACAGAGGCAACCAAAGAACCAAGGATTGTCAACCAAGCCAGTCCCCATTTCGACAGGCTGTCGATCATATCATATATCAACACAACGATGAAGGTTACGATGATAACCAGATATGGCATCAACAGCTGCCAATTTATTTCCATCTATAAACTCCATTGTATTTCACTCTTTCACAATCTAAGACTAGAGGAAAAATACGAATGTAACAATCACGAAAATCGGAATTAAAATTAGGCCGGACCATAGCATGTAACCGAAGAAACTCGGCATACGGACATCCTGACTCTCGGCAATAGCCTTAACCATAAAATTGGGGGCATTACCGATGTAGGTGTTTGCTCCCATGAATACAGCACCACATGATATAGCCGTAAGATAATCGACAAAAGTCTGATACTTGAGATCTTTGGATAGGTCAAAACCTGAAGCAAGGATTTCAGGCAACATATCTTCACTCATGTGAAGTTTACCAAGTCCCATATTAAAAAATGTGAGATAGGTGGGTGCGTTATCAAGAAAACTTGAGAGCCCACCCGTAATCCAAAAATAGTGCACTGGTTGCTCAACCACGGCTACCAAACTGCTGAAAGCCCCGTCAGCACCTGCCTGTAGAATCTTCAGGGCAGGAATGATTGTTATAAAAATACCCGCAAAAAGCTTACCAACCTCTTCAATAGGAAACCATGTAAAGCTATTTGCTTGGCGAAGCTCACCAGAGACAGGGGTGAACCTCAATGAAAACAGGCCACAGGCGATGATCATCACTTCACGGGCTAGATTCTGCAATGGAAGGTGGACGCCAAAAATATTGAAATCTTTGTTGGGTTTCCACATTCCACTCATCAAAACTGCACCCATTACACCGAGGAGGAAAATTAGGTTGAAGGCTCCATCCAGGCGCAAAGGTTCGCTTGTCCCATCGTCAGGAACTGACCCGCCTTCTCGTTTAAACATCACGGAATCAAATAAGAAGAATACAATCAGTATCAATACACTGACAAATACCATATGCGGCAGAATGTTCATTGTCCAGAAGAAAGGTACACCATGAAGAAAACCAAGGAATAATGGTGGATCGCCGAGCGGCGTCAGTGATCCACCGATATTACTAACCAGGAAAATGAAGAAGATGATCAGATGCACTTTGTTTTGCCGATACGCATTGGCACGAATCATTGGACGGATCAGCAACATCGAGGCACCAGTCGTACCAACCCAAGAAGCAATTGCAGTTCCAAGAAGCAAAATTAAAGTATTAACGGTTGGTGTTCCTCGCAGTGTTCCACGAACAAGAATCCCACCGGAAACAACATACAGCCCCCACAACAGAACAATAAACGGAATGTAGTCTAACAGGTAGATATGTAAAATATCATAAAACCCATCCCCTTTAAAGGCAATCAGATAAGGAATACCGAAAATCAAGGCCCAAACCAATGAGACTTTGCCGTAGTGATGATGCCAGAAGTGTTCGGCCACCAGTGGGAAAATCGCAATCGAAAGCAGAATTCCAACAAAGGGAATGACCATCCATAACGGCAATGCAGATCCATCAACACCATGATGTTCATCATCCGAAGCGTGGTGTTCAGCTCCATGGCTATCTTGAGCAGGTTGACCTTCACTTGCCTCCTCAACCGAATAAAGGGATGGAGAATAAATTAATAAAATACCAATAACAACAAAAACAACTCTAGATCTCATCCGATAATAATTTCATCTAAACTTGTGCTTATCTATGCAAATCTAAATTTATTGTCTTAAAGTTAACAGACGTTCCAACCATACCCACTGTATTCTTGGATGAATCTTCCGTATTCAAAATGACAATACTATTAACTGATTTTTCTATCTTGCTTAAAAAGGGTTTAGGATACACACCAATCCAAATGATGAAGACAATTATAGGAACCAGCACAGCTATTTCCCGTATGCTCAGATCCTTCAAGTCCTGATTCTTTGGATTATCAAGTTTACCAAACATCACTCGTTGAAACATCCATAGCATATATACTGCTACGAAAACAACACCTGAAGTCGCAATCACCACATAGATTCTTGAAAACTTATCTGAAACGAAACTGCCGAGCAGGATCATGAACTCACCTACAAACCCGTTCAATCCTGGTAATCCGATGGAAGAGAGGGTAACAATCATAAAAAACACTGCAAAAACCGGCATCGACTTGGATAACCCTCCAAAATCTGAAATCATCCGCGTATGACGTCGTTCGTAAATCATACCAACAATCAAGAACAAAGCACCTGTACTGAGGCCATGGTTCACCATTTGTAAGATTGCTCCCTGCACACTTTGATCGTTAAGTGCAAAAAGTCCCAGTACGACGAACCCCAAGTGGCTAACACTGGAATAAGCAACCAGCTTTTTTAGATCCGGCTGAACCATCGCCACCAACGCACCATAAATAATACCAATTACGGATAGTGTTACAATTAAAGGCGTATAAGCAATAACACCTGCCGGGAATAACGGCAAACAAAACCGAACAATGCCATAGGTTCCCATTTTCAGCAAAACTCCAGCAAGAATCACACTCCCCGCAGTTGGGGCCTCAACGTGCGCGTCAGGAAGCCAAGTATGGAAAGGAAATAGTGGCACTTTAATGGCAAAAGCAATGAAAAACGCCAGGAAAAGTAATTTTTGCTTTTCTGGAGCAATAGAACTGGTTAGCCCATAAAGTTGTAATAAATCGAAACTATTATTATTCTGAAAATAGAGGTACAGAATTCCAACCAGCATCAACACACTACCCACCATCGTGTACAGCACGAACTTGATTGTGGCGTAAATACGTCTTCTTCCTCCCCAAATACCGATGAGGAAATACATCGGTATCAAAATCGACTCCCAGAACACAAAAAACAGGAACATATCCAATGCACAAAAAACACCAACCATGGCAGTTTCAAGTGTCAAAAGCGTAATCATAAACCCTGATATACTTTTTTCCACTGAATTCCATGATGCCAAAATACAAATCGGCGTTAGAAAGGTCGTCAATAAGACTATCCAAAGTGAGATGCCATCGATTCCAATTTGGTAATTGATTCCCAATCCTTCAATCCACTGGATATCGACATGATACTTCATTCCCTCGTTTTCAGGAGCAAGATCGAAGTTGAAATAAAGCGAGACCGAAATGACGAAAGTGAGGAGTGCAGCTAGAAAAGCAATCCCCTTCAGAGCCGAATCTCCCAAGTTAAGAAACTTGGCGATAGCGACCAGAACCGCTCCTAGTAATGGGAGGAAAATAATAATTGAAAGCAACAAAAATTACCTCACGAATAAATAATATCCTAAGAACAACACAATACCAATAACCATTGATAATATGTAAGACTGGACGATTCCAGTTTGAAGATACCTCAGCAATCCGCCTGTACCACGTGTTAAAAGTGAAACGCCACCCACACACAGGAAGTCGATGATAACCACATCTACAATTCTCCACAGCCCATATTGCGATATACCTTTTATGGGCTTAACAATGACAGCGTCATATATTTCGTCGATATAATATTTGTTGGTTAACAATTCCATCGGGAAATTCTCAGGTTCGTCTTTTGGTGAATCTTTACTGTAAAGAATATAAGCCGATATAATCCCAAAGAAAGCAACAATCGTTGAAATCAGCATAAATGGCAAGGGTGAACTGGGTTGTTCCTGATGTACAGTGGCAGGAAACACATCACCTAGAAAATGGTGGAAAGCACTATCATGCCCGCCCCAACCTACAACTAAGCCAATAAACAAGGACGGAACAGCCAACACTACCAATGGCACCCACATCACAGGCGGCGATTCGTGCAGATGTGATTCGACATGCGGATCCACACGGGATTGTCCATGGAAAGTTACGAAGATTAACCGAAACATGTAAAAAGCTGTCAGTGCTGCTGTCACCAATCCGAGGAAGAAAACCGCGTGATGTCCACTGTCCCACGCTGAATGTAGAATCTCATCCTTACTCCAGAAACCGCTTAATCCTGGAACGCCAGCAATTGCCAATGCTCCGGCCAAAAACGTCCAGTAGGTAATGGGCAACTTCGACTTTAATCCACCCATTTTCCGCATATCCAATTCGTTTGACATTGCATGCATCACGCTTCCCGCAGCTAAAAACATTAACCCTTTAAAAAATGCATGAGTCACCAAGTGAAAAATACCCGAAACATAAGCACCAACACCCACCCCTACCATCATATAACCTAATTGGCTTACTGTGGAGTAGGCCAACACCCGTTTGATGTCGTTTGCTGTAATTGCCATTGTGGCTGCCAATAATGCAGTTAAAACACCAATCCAAGCGACGTAAACCCCAGTTTCAGCAATAGTGAACAAAACTGAGGACCTAGCAATCATATAAACCCCGGCAGTGACCATTGTGGCAGCATGGATCAATGCGCTAACAGGTGTTGGTCCTTCCATCGCATCAGGCAGCCAAACATAGAGTGGAATTTGCGCCGATTTCCCGATGGCACCAACAAACAGGAGTAGCGTTGCAATTTTCAGCGTATTCTCTCCAAAGATCTTTGTGTAATGACCCATCTCTGCATCGTGAAAGACCTTTTCAAATCCAAAGGAACCGAAGGCAGCAAATAGAGTGAACATTCCAAGCAAAAACCCAAAATCGCCAATTCGGTTGACAATAAAAGCTTTCTTACCAGCATCAGTTGCGGACTTCTTCTCATACCAAAAACCAATCAGCAAATAGGAGCAAAGCCCAACACCTTCCCAACCAATAAACATCATGGCATAGTTATTGGCTAAAACAAGAATAAGCATTGCGAACACAAACAAGTTAAGATAGGCAAAATAGCGTGTATATCCCGGATCGTCGTGCATATAGCCAATCGAATACACATGGATGAAAAATCCAACCCCCGTGATTACCAGCAACATGACCAAAGTCAATGAGTCGATACGGACTCCAATCTCAACTGAAAGTTCACCAGCAGAGATCCATTCATATAGGGAACCGTCAAAATAAGCACTATCACCACTTGCCACATTATTGTCAACTTCAGAAAACAATAATATGGAACAAACCAATGATGTAAGTATAGCCGCGCAAGCAATCACACCACTTGCTTTCCTTGTCAACTTACCGAAAATCCCATTGACGAGAAAGCCAATCAACGGTGATATCATTAGAAGTAAAATTATCGTTGATGACATAAAATCCCCTTCAACTACCCCTTCATCGACCTAATCTCATCTACATTGACAGTTGCATGGTTATTAAAAACACTAACGATGATTGCTAATCCGATGGCCACTTCAGCCGCGGCAACCGTCATGACGAAAAAAACGATAACCTGCCCAGAAGGATCCCCTAATTCCCGAGAAAAGGCGACAAATAACAAATTGACAGCATTCAGCATTATTTCAATACACATAAAAATAATAATCGCGTTCCTACGGATCAATACACCTATAACCCCGATAGTGAAAAGCAATGCGCTTAAAACCATGTAGTACTGTAGTAGCATATTCTAACTTTAAATAACCTAAAACAATCTAAATTAATTAGTTTCTTTAACTGTAAGTAATCTTACGTGGTTTCTTGCGGTTCTCTGTTAACAATAGCAATAACACCAATAAGAGCTGCAATGAGTATAAATGAAGTCACCTCAAAAGGAAGAACAAATTTACTGAACAAAAGAGCCCCTATTCGTTCTGCTTTTCCCATTTCACCATGGATTAATCTAGTCGCTTGAACACTGGTTAAATCTGAAACCAAGGTGCCTTCTCCGTACAGTTCTTCAATTGAATGCTTAATGTCTTCATCGTTCATCTTGAAATCGTCTTTCAACGTTTGGATAACGACCTCGGCACTTTGCTGCTTGATGACATTACCACTTTGATCAACATACCGAGCAACCGTAATCCCCTCGATGGCCAGTAAAACGGCTAAAACCAGCACAAAAATCTTGATCGCACTGATGTTCTGACGAGCCGTGTCCTGAAGGCTTCCCAAATTTAGGAGCATAATCACAAATAGAAAAAGCACCATAATAGCCCCCGCATAAACAATCACCTGAACGGCTGCGACAAAATGGGCACCGAGTGCGATAAACAAACCTGCTTGTGAAAAGAAGGTCAAGATCAGAGCCAGCGCACTATGAATCGGATTCTTAAAAGCTACCACACATATCGCGGAACAAATCGCTACCAAGCCGAAAATCACTAATAAAACCATAACGAGGACTTCTCCTAAATTTATTGGGTCATAAAACTTGGAGATTCATCACTAACAATGTCTGAGTTATCTTCTATAACAACCTTAGGTTCGTTTCTCATTGACACCAGAGTCGTAACGGTCGAAGTAACAACTACGGCAGAAATAACGTTGAAGATACCAACCCATAACCTAGATTCACTAGCTACCCAAACAACAGCTGTTACCACGATCGAAGTTAATGCAATCGGCAATAAGACCTTCCAACCGAGGTTCATCAGTTGATCATAGCGAAAACGAGGCAATGACCAACGAACCCAAATAAAGAAGAAAAGGAAAAATGAGGTCTTAACAAATACGATAATAAAGGAAAGCAAGCCGCCGAGCAGCGTTCCCGAATCAACCAGTTTTTCTAATCCTGGGAAATACCATCCACCCAAGAAAAGGACAACCACTACCACCGACCCAACTATCATGTGCAGATATTCCGCCATGAAATACATGGCAAATTTCATGCTGCTATATTCCGTATGGTAACCGCCAACGAGCTCCTGCTCCGCTTCGGCGACATCAAAAGGCAGGCGGTTCGTTTCTGCAAATATAGCAATGATAAAGACTAGGAAGGAAGGGAAATGTGTCAGGAAATTCCAGTGTAGAAAGCTAGATTGTGCTAGAACAATCTCTCTTAGTCTCAGTGACTCACTCAGCATCAACACACCAACAATTGAGAGACCAAGCGGTAATTCGTAGCTAATCATCTGAGCTGATGCCCGTATACCACCAAGAAACGAATACTTATTGTTAGAAGCCCATGCACCAAGTACCACTCCATAAACTCCAAGTGATGTAATAGCCAAAATGTAAAGTATTCCAATATCAATGTCAGCAATCTGGAGCGGAATTCTGTACTCTCGACCACCCCATGACACCGGAATTTCATTGCCAAAGGGTACAACTGCACAAGTAATCAAAGCTGGAACCAAAATAATAGCTGGTGCGATGACATAGACAACTTTATCAACGTGATCCGGTATGAGATCTTCTTTGAATAAAAATTTTATTCCATCGGCAATTGGTTGCAAGAGTCCCTGCGGTCCTACACGATTCGGCCCATAGCGATCTTGCATCCAAGCACTGACTCTGCGTTCTGCCCAAATCATTCCCATCACACCAATCAGCAGCATATGGACAATGATAAGAATCTTGATGCTAGAACTAATAAGAAATAAGCTTAACGGCAAGTTTTCCATAGTTTTCTAATGCTTTTTCACTCAATTTTTTGCATACAAAAAGCGAGTAAGGCACCAGATTTCCCTCACTCGCACCTCAGATCATTGATCAACACTCAAACTGTTAATCAAAACACCTTGATCGCTGATCTGCTGATGATTTGCATCCTGATAACCGGCGACTTTTTCGGCTATTTCCAACGCGATTTCACCAACGAAATTATAGTCGATATCGCCACCAAGTTTCTTGACAATCTGCTGAATGATTTCCCAATCAGGCTGTGCTTGTCCTGGGGAACTGATGGATTTTCGGATGCGCTGCACCCACCCCTTAGAATTGGTGAAGCAACCATCCTTCTCAGCGAAAGTTGCTCCTGGCAGTACAATATCAGCCAATTCAGCCACCTCAGACAACAAAATATCCTGAACTACCAAAAACCCAGCTTTTTCTAGGGCATCACATTCAGTTTCATCGAGTGGCCGTTCAGGCGTACCATTTACCAGATAAACAAACTTTTTGTCTGACAAAGCCGACCATAGTGGGCCATCTTCCAAAACTTCGGTTCCATTCTGACACAGCATATCCTTCGCACCACGAGTATTCGGATTCTTATCGGATTCAATTGTAAACTTTGGATACACATATTCATCACCCAATTTCCTGCCAAATATTCCGATGGTATCAACCTCAAGCTGATCTGCAAGTTTCCGGAGAAGGTAATTCTCTTCATTGGTAATTTGGGCGGATCCTACGATAGCCATTGAATCAGGATCAACTGCGGATAGCTGCTCTGAAATTATGCTGAACGCATCTGCCCATGACGTTGGTACCAAACTGCCATCAACACGTTTCATCGGTGTTTGAAGACGGTCTTCACTATTCACATAATGATAACCAAGACGTCCATCATCACACATCCAATGTTGGTTAATACGTTCATGATAGCGTGGCTTTAACCGATAAACACCGTCATCCTTAAAGTCCAAGGTGATATTACAACCAACACTGCATCCAGAGCAAACCGTGTTGACAGTCTTCATGAACCAAGGACGTGATTTGAATAGAAAATCCTTACTCTTTAAAGCCCCAACGGGACAGATATCAACAACATTTCCGGACAACTTATTATCAAGTAGTTGGGTTGGCGTTCCATCATGTTTTCTGGGAATATCAATTTCGTTTTTCGATCCGCGGTGAACGATGCCTAACTCACCAGTGCCTGTCACTTCATCGCAAAAACGAATACAACGGGTACAAACGATACAACGGGTTGAGTAGAGTAGGACTTCCGGACCGAGATCCTTCTTGGGAGGAACGTTCTTAACTTCAATATACCGGCTTGTTCCACTACCGTGGTTAAAGCTGAAATCTTGTAGCGTACATTCGCCCGCTTGATCACAAACCGGGCAATCAAGTGGATGATGAATCAGCAAAAACTCCAAAATATTCTCACGAGCCTTTTTGACGCGTGGTGAATCTGTGCGAACGATAAAGTCATACTTACCTTCCAGCTTTCTATCCTCTGGTGCTGTTCTCACTGTTGTTGTACAACCTGTCGCAAGTTGTCGTGCTGGCACAATCTTACCAGCTGGCGGGAAAAATTCATGGGGTTCAACTAAACACATCCGACAGTTAGCTGGTCGAGATAGCCCAGAATGGAAGCAGTAATGAGGAACCTCAATACCAACCTGTTGAGCAGCTTGAATGATATTAATTCCATCTTCTACTTCAAGCTCAAGGTCATTTAATTTGATAAATGCCATTACGGTACCTTCCTCATATCCAACAATGCTTTAGCCTTCGCGACGAGGCCGAACAACTGTCTTGCCATCATCCTCAATTAAAGGTCGATTATAAATGTAAGGGGGCTCCAAAACAGATCGCTGTGCTTCAGTCAACTCGCCCACCCATTCAGGAAACTCTGCATCATAATATCCTCCTGCAAAGTGCAGGTACTTCGGTGAATACCGAATGAGCAAAGATCTTCGCTCGCGATCTTTAGCTGACCAAGGGATAGTGCCGTGGAGTGTAGATTCGCTAAAGATAACCAGATCGCCCGCTTTACAAGGGATATTATAAACAACTTTTTTATCAATCTCCCACTCCCTAATTTTTTGCGGACAAGAGAAATTAGCTTTGTGGCTCCCAGGGACGACACAAAGCCCCCCATCACCTTCGAAAACATCCGCCAACTGGTATTGCAAAACGACCATTCCACAGCGTATCCGACCATTTCTGTAGGTATAGTATTGCGCTCCATCAAAGTGCCGATCCGTTGATCCGTGAATTACCAACCCTTCTGTATTGTAATCAGACGTCAAAATAAACGGTGAATGATCAAGCCGCCAACCACGGCCATGAATTGTATTCAAATAAGGAATTGCCTTGGGATGAACAATAAGTTCACGAAACGGTTGGCAATGTGGTTTCGGCCAATTCAGCATGCCAGAATACATCCCGCGCTTATGCGTACCACCTAGCGTTTTGGAATCCGCTATGTTGGAGTTACCGTCTTCACTACGACGATCAGAGCTACTATCAACAGCAACATTCAGGCTATCGATTTCATCCTGACTGAGAAATCCTGGAACAACGAGAAAACCCTGAAGATCAAAAAGAAACTTCTCACGATCAGTCATTTCAGTTAAAGCCATACCTTCAATTACCTCTAGATGATCTGTGGTATAATTCTCTGCTGATAAGCGTAATTTTCTTCCGGTGTGACGGTTGCTTCATCAACGGGTAACACCGTACATTTTCCATCTCGAACACACGCTTCAAATTCCGGACGAAATTTCCGCAGGTAGCTAACGGCAGGCCACGAAACTGCGATTCCAAACACGCAGATTGTGTCCCATGTCATGGTGTCAACGTTGGCAATGTTGTTGGCAACACTTTCAAGCAATTCAAGGTCTTCATAGACCTCTTCCATTTCACCCGTATCTCCCCATCGGCCACTTTCAGTAATACCAAACCTAGGCCGTTTAATTTTCGTTTGCCTACCATCACCATTTGCAATCCTCTTTACAATATCTCTTACCCACGGGGTTCCGTTCCGGCAAGGCGTACACTGCCCACAGGTTTCATGTGCATAAAATTCCATAATATTCAACAGCGAATCCACAATCGAACGCGTTTCATTCAATACGATAACCCCACCAGAACCGAGCATTGTCTTTGCCAAAGTCAGCGAAGTGAAATCCATCCGAGTATCAAGCTCGTAATCCGTTAAAATTGGCGCTGAACTACCACCTGGGATCACAGCTTTTATCCTGTCACCTTTGACCCCACCAGCAACATCAATTAGTTCGCTACAAGTCAAACCGAGCTCAAGCTCATACACTCCAGGATTCTCAACATCGCCGCTAACACAGTAAAGTTTGGTACCAGTGTTTTGATCAGGCTTAGGTGGATCAAATCGCGCATCACCATAAGTTACCCCCATATTGGTGTACCATTCAATTCCCTTATCAATAATAAAAGGAATATTGCATAGAGTTTCTACATTATTGACAACGGTTGGTTTGGAAAACACCCCGGAAACTGCAGGGAACGGAGGTTTTACTCGCGGTTGACCTCGCTTTCCTTCAAGTGATTCGATTAATCCGGTTTCCTCCCCACATATATAGGCGCCAGCTCCCGGATGGGCGTATATGTCCAGATTAAAACCAGAATCCAAAATATTTTCACCTAAATAGCTGTGGTTGTATGCGTCTTCGATTGCTTGATCAAGCATTTTCTTTCCCAACGTAAACTCACCTCGAATATAAACATAGCAGGAGTGAATATCCAGAGCGTAGCAGGAAATTAATATTCCCTCAACCAATAAGTGTGGTATTCTTTCCAAAATATAGCGGTTACTAAAGGTCCCTGGCTCACTTTCATCTGCATTGCAACATAGATAACGAGGCTCGATATCTCTAGGTACAAAACTCCACTTTAAGCCTGTAGAAAAACCAGCGCCGCCACGACCTTTCAACCCCGACTGTAAAACCATGTCGGAAATCTCCTCAGGTTGGAGTTCTTTAAGCGCCTTCTCAAAACGCTGATAACCGCCATGTTGCCGAAAGACATCGAATGTGTAGATGTCAGGCACATCTAAATGCTCGTATATAATCCGTTTTTCCTGTATCATGTTACCCCACATCTCTAATCTAAGCTGTCTAAGACTTCATCAACCTTTTCCGGTGTAAGGTTTTTGTAAAGGTCATCATTAATCATCACAACGGGAGCCACGTCGCAAGAAGCAAGGCACTCCGATTTCATCAGCGTAAATCTTCTATCAGACGTCGTTCCTTTTGAAAGATCTCTTTCGGAAGCAACATCTACATCGAGTTTCTCTTTTAAATGGTCAAGCACTTTTTTACAATCCCGTAGCGCGCACGGCAATGTGTGACAAATACGAATGACGTACTTGCCTACCGGTTCCTCGAAGAACATCGGGTAAAAGGTTACCACGTCTTTGACTTTCATTATTGAGACTTCAAGAACCTCAGCAACGCAGGCCATAACCTCTTCTGTAATATATCCATTTTGCTGCTGTGCCAAGTGTAGAGCAGGAAGCATAGCGGCTTCCTTAATCGGATAACACTTTATGAGATTTTCCAGCGTCGGTTTGTTTTCCTCAGAAAACTCAAATGCCATTTATGTTCCTTAAAATAAAAAACGTTGTGAGATTAACGATCAAGCTCTCCGGCGATAACGTTCAAACTACCAAGAACAGCAACAACATCAGACATCATTCCGCCACGAATTAAGTGGTCAAAGGCTTGAAAATGGAAAAAACTTGGGGGACGCACCCGAACCCGATAAGCTGTCCCACTACCATCACTGACAATATAAAATCCAAGTTCGCCGTTCGGCGATTCAGTTGCACAGTAGACTTCACCAACAGATGGTTGAATGCCGTGACCATCCATAATGATTTTAAAGTGGTGAATTAAACCTTCGATATGTCCATAGGTGTCTTGCTTCGACGGTAGACTGATTTTGTGGCTCTCCACATTAATTGGACCATCCGGTAAATTGTCCAGAGCTTGGGTTACGATTCGACAGCTCTGAATCGTTTCTTCCATACGAACGAGATAGCGGTCGTAGGCATCTCCATTAGATCCAACGGGCACGTCAAAATCAAATTCATCGTAAGACGAATACGGTTCAACCTTACGCAAATCTCGATCAACACCAGTCGCCCTGAGGCACGGTCCTGTGTAACTGTAATTGATTGCATCTTCCTTGCTAATTTGACCAACATCTTTAGTCCGATCCATCCAGATCCGGTTCTTGGTCAACAAAGTATGAATCTCCTTCAACTTTTTAGGAAAATCCCTGATGAATGATCGAACCTCATCTTCAAAATCAGGGTATAAATCTCGGAGTAATCCACCTATACGTGTATAGCTCGTCGTTAAACGCGCGCCTGTTGTGTTTTCAAAAATTTTGTAGAGTTTTTCACGCTGCTGGAAACCATAAAGAAAAACTGAGAACGCTCCTAAATCCAAGGCTGATGTCCCCAACCAAATCAAGTGATCGGCGATACGAGATAACTCCGCCATAATGACACGAATATACTGGCCACGTTTCGGCAATTCCATATCGAACAACTTTTCAACGGCCAAAGCATATCCAAAATTATTCGACAACGGCGACAGGTAGTTCATTCGATCAGTTACAACAATGTATTGATTGTAGTCGAGATGTTCGCCAAGTTTCTCAAATCCGGTGTGAAGATAACCAAGGTGCGGAGTTGCTTTCAGCACAGTTTCACCATCCAACTCCAAAACAATTCGGAGAGTCCCATGTGTCGCTGGATGTTGTGGCCCAAAACTTAGCGTCATAGGTTCGCCAGTTGTCGTACGATCAACAAGTTCTGACATAAGTCTTCTCCCTAACTTGGTCCTAGACGTTTTCACGCCCGAAATTAAATGTTTCTCGTTCACCACGACCGCGGAGCGGGTAGTCTTTACGAAGCGGAAACCCTTCAAAATCATCCGGCATTAAAATCCGACGCAAGTCAGGATGACCATCGAAATTTATACCGAACATATCATAAACTTCGCGTTCCAGCCAATTGGCACTATTCCAGAGGATAACAGCAGACTTGAGGGTGAGTTCTTTTTCACTGACCGGCACCTTGACACGCAGGCGCTCGTTTGTCATTAAGGAATTAAGGTGGTAAATCACCATAAATCTTGCATAGTCATACTCTACCAAAATATCTTCCATCTGGGAGTAGTCAACTGCGGTGACATCAACAAGAAAATCGTAGGAAAGATTAGAATCCGTCTTCAGAAACTCAAGTACCTCAAACGAAGCATCTTTGTTAACAACCACACTTAGCTCACTCCGTTGATCAATAACAGCAAGAATATGATCCAAAAATCTTTCTCTTAGCTGCTGAATGACTATTGGTTCCTGAGGCTCTGCGACTTCGGCAACGGTTTGCTGTTCGCTCATGATCCCCACTCTAACCTAATGTGCCCTGTGAGACTGCTTCTCTCTTAGCCATTCGGGCAGCAGAAACCGTCTCGTCACCAATTAATTTCTGAATCTGCATAACAGCATCGATTAGGTCTTCAGGACGGGGTGGGCAACCTGGAACATAGATATCGACTGGCATAAACTGATCTACTCCCTGAACAAGCGTGTAGGTATCAAAAACCCCTCCACAGGAAGCACATGCGCCCATAGATATCACCCATTTGGGTTCAGGCATCTGATCGTAAATTTTCCGCAGAACCGGCATCATTTTAATCGAGATACGCCCTGATACAATCATTAGATCAGACTGACGGGGTGAAAAACGGATAGCTTCAGCACCAAATCGCGAGAGATCGAACTTCGTGGCCAAGGTGGCCATCATCTCAATGGCGCAACAAGCTGTACCAAAAGGCATCGGCCAAAGCGAGTTTTTACGCCCCCAATTTACAATCTTATCAATAGTTGTTGTGATGAAACTGTCTCCAAGATTACTTTCTATTCCCATGATAATCCACCTTTCTTCCAAGCATAGATATAACCTACGAGTAAAATGCCGATAAACACCAACATCTCAATTAGAATAAAACTACCCATCCCATCCCTGATAAATTTTTTAAATATCAATGCCCAGGGATACAAAAAAATTACCTCAATATCAAAAATAATGAATAGCATTGCGATAAGATCGAAACGAATCGAAAATCTTTTTCGGGTATCGCCCACTGGTTGCACCCCAGATTCATAAACAGACAGCTTTGATTTATTTGGTTCTCGGGGACCTAATAGGTGGGTGGCTAGTAAGCTAATAGCTGCAAAAATTACAGCAAAAGCAACCAAAAGCAAAATAGGCAGGTAATCAATAAGCATTATTGCTTGCAATTCGGGAATTTTATTGTAACTTTAGATGAGAGGCCAGCGAGCCAGCAAATCCCCTAATTTCCTAAATCTTACTTAAGAGTAAAAACGGCTCAATTGTCTCACATTTCATAAAGTGTGTCAAGTCCTTTTTTCATACTTTACGCATTAAGAAGGAAACTGATGATATACTTTAAATGGAGAAATGCAAATATGGTATGCAAAAGAATAATCTATAAAAACTCAGGAACATCATAATACAGATGGATAAATTGATTGTCCAAGGAGGACGGCGACTTAAGGGGACAGTATCAGTTAGTGGTTCCAAGAATGCAGCCTTGCCAATCATAGTTGCGGCAACAATATTAGCCGAACAACCAAGTACACTCCGCAACATTCCAGATCTAATGGATCTACAAACTTTGTGCCATGTCTTGGAAGGATTGGGCGCGCGACTGCAATTTGAAAGCGGAACGCTCTCAATCGAACCGATAGATCAGAAAACTTACCAAGCTCCCTATGATCTCGTCAGGAAGATGCGTGCCTCCATATATGTTTTAGGACCGCTGATTACCAAGCTAGGACGAGCAAAGGTCTCATTTCCCGGTGGATGTGCGATTGGACCGCGACCAGTAGACCTACATCTTAAAGGCCTTAAGGCACTTGGCGCAACTATTGAGATTGAAGGTGGGTATATCCTAGCGAAAGCTGACCAGCTTATTGGCACGGAAATCGAACTTAAGGGAACTAATGGGTCAAGTGTTGGAGCGACAGCAAATGTTATGATGGCCGCTGTCTTGGCAAAGGGCATAACAACTATCCGAGATGCAGCCTGCGAACCGGAGATTGTGGATCTGGCCAATTTTCTAAATAAAATGGGTGCTCAAGTCTCCGGAGGAGGAACCGCCACCGTTACAATCCATGGCGTCGAAGAGTTGCACGGTACAAATTACGCTGTTATTCCCGACCGAATTGAAGCAGGAACTTTTATGATCGCAGGTGCGGTCACCAACGGAGATATTTTTATTAACAACGCCATCCCAACACATATGGAAGCATTAGCAGAAAAGCTCTGCCAGATTGGTGTACAGCTCGATTGGCAAGAGAAAGGTGTCCATATCACAACGCCTAACCCGCTTGTTCCAGCCGATGTTGGCACTGATGTTTATCCCGGATTCCCCACTGATATGCAGGCCCAAATAATGGGGCTAATGGCCTTAACTCCGGGTATGAGTGTGATCACTGAATCTATATTTCCCGACCGGTTCATGCATGTCAGTGAACTCAACCGTATGGGAGCAAAAATCCTCATTGACGGGGACAGTGCGGTTATCCATGGTGTAAACAGCCTTAGTGGAGCTCCTGTCATGGCATCAGATCTACGTGCCGGCGCAGTATTAATACTAGCCGGCATGGCAGCCAAAGGTGAAACGGTCATCTCACGCGTTTATCATATTGATCGCGGCTATGAGAAGATTGAGAAGAAGCTGACCAATATTGGAGCAGACATTGTAAGACAAAAATGAAAATTGGGAATTGCTTATGATAAAAATTGTTGAATACAATTCAGAGTTGTCAAAAGAAATGATCAAAAAATTAGAACATCGCAGTCAGTTTGAAAACGAGCCCATTCTAATGACAGTTCGAGAGATTCTTACAGACGTACGCGAAACTGGTGATAATGCGGTGGTTAAATATACCCGTAAATTTGATGCGCCAGATATCTCGCTCCACGATCTTCAGATCACCGACCGAGAAATTGATCTTGCTTATTCAGAAGTTGAAGAAGATTTTTTAGGAGCAATTAGTTTAGCCAAATCAAATATTGAAAGTTTTCACCAAAAGCAACTGCGTAACTCTTGGATTACCACAGAAACAAACGGCGTTATTTTAGGTCATCTGCTTCGACCACTTCACCGAGTCGGTGTATGCGTTCCCTCAGTAAGCCAACTGCTTGTTTCATCCCTGATCATGAATGTGATACCAGCGCGGGTGGCGGGAGTAGATGAAATTGCTGTATTCATGGGCCCCAAACCAGATGGAACTATTGATCCACACATGTTGGTTGCAGCAGCGGAGTGTGGCACACGTGAAATCTACAGATGTGGGGGAGCACAAGCCGTTGCTGCTATGGCTTACGGCACAAATACAATTGCAAAAGTAGATAAAGTCGTTGGGCCGGGAAACCTGTACGTCCAAGTCGCAAAGAAAGAGGTCTACGGTTTGATTGACATTGATAAGATTGCTGGCCCCAGTGAAGTTTTGGTCATCGCGGACCAACAGGCGAGTCCATTACACATTGCTGCTGATCTTATATCTCAAGCCGAACACGGCGAGGATTCTTCTGCAATTTTAGTAACCACCTCAAAGGAAATCGCCGAGGCAGTTCAGTCGCAAATTGTTTCTCAGGTCGTCAATCTTCCACGTCAGAAAGAAATAACTGGTGCTTTTGAAAATTATGGTGTTGCCTTTGTTGTTGAAAACCTTGATCAAGCGATAAGCCTAGCGAATCATATCGCTCCTGAACACATTGAGTTGGATGTTGCCGATCCGCTGACATGGATCGGCAACATCCGAAATGCTGGAGCCATTATGATTGGAAAGTTCACGCCGGAATCAGTTGGTGATTACATTGCCGGACCAAATCACATTCTGCCGACAGGCGGAACAGCAAAATATGCCTCACCGCTAAGCGTCGATGACTTTATCAAAAAAACCAGTTTGATCCATTACACCAAATCCGCTCTAAAAGAGGTCACACCCGCTGTCACCAAATTGGCTCATATCGAAGGACTCAAAGGACACGCAGCGGCAATGGAAATACGATTTGACACAGATTAGATTTTGCTAACGCGCTGCGAAATTTTATTTTCTTTTTGAGAGGAAATCCGATTTACAGAATCAATATTTCTTTAATGTTTTCTATCTCAAAATGACCATTTTTTTTATGGCATCATAACCCGAAGCAGTCAATCGATAAAAGTAAACGCCGCTAGACACTGATTCGCCCAACTGGTTTTTACCATCCCAGTAAATTGCCCGATCAGTGGCAGTGTAAAACCCGATTTTCTTGTATCCAAGATTAATGGTGCGAATAACCTTCCCCTCGAAATCGTAAAGTCGCAAGACAACTGATGTTGGCTGTGCCAATTGAAACGGAATCCAGGTCTCTGGATTAAACGGATTCGGGTAATTCGAGAGCAATTGGGTTTGACGAGGCGAACTGCTAAATCCACCAGTTTTGATTTTAGCATGGGACGATATTTTCAAGCCTGAATTGGGTTGAACAGAGAAAGGCTGTGGATCGACTTCCAAGCCCAAATCGACATAATCAAAAATGAACACAGCACCTGCATCATTTCCCGCACTATCATCCCCATGAATTCCAACAATAATCTTCTCACCACTCATCCCTAACGTGCCACCAAAACGATCGTATGCCAGGTCACCTTCCGATATTGTGGCAAGAATGGCGGGAGACCAGAATTCTCCAGCACGGGCGAAGGAATAAACTGAGCCAGTACTCGGTATGGGAGGGTCATCTCCTGAAAACGTATCACGATCGGGTGCTCCAATGACAATTGCTCTGTCATTCAGGGCAACGACAAGACCAAAATGGTCTTCTACACCGGGCTCATCGGCAATAAACTTGGTTTGTTGTGACCAGTTTCCTTTCTGGCGGATAAAGGCGTAGGCCGAACCCGCATCGGGTGCTGAGCCTATTTCAGGTTCAGCAATATCATCTAGCCAAGCACCGATAATAGCAGTATCTTTGTCAGTAGCAACAGCAATACCAAATTGGTCACCAATGGCCGTATCAGCTGCTATCAATTTGGCCTGCTGAATCCATTTGTCTCCCTGTTTGACAAAAACATAGGCGGCTCCCGCATCGGTACCGGCGATATCATTTTTGGGTGCTCCAATGATGACAGTCTGCTGGTGTATAGCGACTGAATAACCAAATGCGTCTCCCGGTGTTGAATCGTTCGCCTCCAGCTTGGCCTGCTGACGCCAAGTCGCATTGTCACGGGCAAAAATAAACGCTACTCCGGCTTCCTGATTGGTGCCATGCGCACCAACAACTGTCAAATCTCCATCAATGGCAACGGTAAAACCAAACAGATCTTCAGTTATCGTACCTTGTCCGGTTATCTTAGCTTGCTGGTTCCAAACATCTGATGTCCTCGCAAAAAGGTAAGCCGCTCCAGAGTCAATTCCGGTATCATCCATCCTATGAGCACCAACGATGATGGTGTCTTCATCGACTGCAACGGCATGCCCAAACTGTGCTCCAATAGCTGGGTCATCAGCCGTTAAAATTGACTGCTTATCCCATCGGGTTTCACCTTTGTCATCAGTTCGACTTACATACACGTATACTGACCCCGTGTTTATCCCACGCCTATCGTCCTGTCTGGAACCCACAACCGCCGTGTCATCGGTGATTGCCACTGAATAACCAAATTCGTCCTCCGATGAACTAACCGTATCTATCAACTTGACTTGTTTGATCCATTTTTCGCCTTGTTTGGCGTAAATGTAAGCAGCTCCTGATTCCGGACCACCTGCACTATTATCAGGTGAACCAACGACCGCCGTGTTGCCGTTGATAGCGACAGCCCAGCCGAGGTCATCACCTTCTATTGTATCGTGAGGCAACAATTTAGCGGTCTGTATCCATCGCCCTCCGCGTTCCCTAAAGATGTAGGCGGCTCCCGTGGCCCCGCGTTCATCTTCTTCATTTACTACGCTATTATCATCTCCAGTTGAGCCAACAATTACGGTCTGATTTTCCAACGAAATAGAATGACCAAAATTGTTGCCGGACCGAACAGTTAATGCGGCACCATTCTGACGCCAGATATTATCTTGAAAATGGAAAAAGTAAACCGCTCCATTTCCAGCTGAACCACCTTTAGGAACCCCAACGGCGAAGATCTCTCCATTTGTTTTCACTGTGTGACCAAAGTTGTGCTTCTCACGTGTACTCAGTCCAATAACTTTGGCTTCCTGTCTCCAAGATTCGCCACTTTTCCGGAATACATACGCGGCGCCAGAATCGCTATTAATTCCCTTACCATCTTCCCTGATAGCACCCACAACAGCCAAATCCCCGTTAATCGCAACCGAGGATCCAAACCAATCGAAGGCATCGCCGTCATCAGCTATCAATTTTGCTTGTTGCACCCATCCATCTCCCTGACGTGCAAATATGTAGGCTGAACCCGAGTCTCCCTCTGGGGCGTTGGAAGAATACGCACCGACAATTAGTCTTTTTCCATCGAAATCCACCGCATTGCCGAAACGATCGTTTTCCTCTGTGTCATTTGCATTCACATTTGGCTGACGAATCCATTGATCACCTCTTTGGGTATAGACAAACACAGTACCATGGTCGCTGGAAATCCTACTGTACCTTGGCATACCAACAACCAACGTGTCTTCTTTAAATGCAATTATCCTTCCGAATTCATCGTCCGGATTGAGATCGTCCGGAATAATCTTAGCCTGTTCTACCCAGCCTATTTCTTCACGAGAAAAAACAAAAATCGCACCAGCATCCTTCCCTGCCACATTATCATCGTCTGGTACCCCGACCATTACAACTTTGCCACTTACCACTACACTCTTTCCCATGTGGTCATCCAGCACTGATTCAACCAAAATTTTGGTTTCTTCGGCCTGTACCCAGTTAACAAGTATGATAACAACAAGTGTCAGGACAGCTTGCAATCGAAAATTTCTTTGTGTTAGCACCTACTTCACCTCAAAAATCTTTCACGAGTTCAAATTCTTTAATATATGTATTTTTGATCCATCTTCGGATTGTTTACTCCTTGTTAGATCTTTGGTAATGAGTACACATAAAATAAGCTTGCATAAGCTCCTTAGCCAAAAGGAAAACTAGATGAGTATCCAGCTTAGATCGCGCAGGTCGCAAGACCAATCCGGTTGGTTAAAAAAAGAAATTCTAACACAGATAACTCTCATAAGTAAATGCTAATTGAACTAAATAGAATCTAACCATTTCCATTTGACTTCTGATTGTTGCAAACCATGGTTTCGCCTTAAATCTTAATAAAGTCAGTTTTTATAAAGTCAGGTTTTGGATTTAGTACTCCTGAAGAACCAGCCAACTATCTTCCGATTCTATATATCACTTTGATTGACCGTTTTCATTGTTTTTTGTTACAATCAAACTGTATATCATCCTACAAGCAGGGAAATTCAGATGGATAAAATAAGAATAGGGTTGGTTGGTTGCGGTGGAATGGGAACGCGTCATCTCTATGGTTTGCAGGAGCTGGCACAAACCCCCTTCAATAATGTTGAGCTCTGCGCAGTCTGCGATATTCATCGTGAGAATGCCGAATTAGCCGCGACAGAAGCTGAGCAGTTATTGGGAACGTGTCCGGAGATTTTTACTGACCTAGAGGAAATGGTTCAAAGAGTGCCGGATCTAACCGCTGTGGATGTGGTAACTGATCCTTCAGTACACCATCAAGTGGTATGTCAAGCGCTGGATTTGGGGATGCATGTGATGGTAGAGAAACCAATGGCCATTACTGTGCAAGCCTGTCATAAAATGATTGAAGCCGCCGAACGGAACAACCGCAAGTTGTCAGTAGCGGAGAACTATCGGCGCGATGCCTCTGCCCGTTTGGTTCATCACCTCTTGAAAACCGAAACCATTGGCGTCCCCTACATGGCGTTATTCCATTCGCTCAGTGGGAATAACACCATTTTTATTACTCCTTGGAGGCATCTTAAAGATAAAGGGGGACCTATCATCGATATGGGCGTTCACTTTACCGACTTAATTCGCTATCAACTAGGTGATATTGAGGAAGTCTATGGCGATATACGATTGATTGAACCGGTAAGAAAGAAGCAAGAGAGCATCGGTGACAACTACACTTTCTATCAGAAACGGTTCAAGGCTATGGCATCGGAAGTACCAGCTACTGCTGAAGACAATTCGATAGCTATGTTCAAGATGGAGAATGGTGCAACTGTCAACTGGATCGTTGGTCTAGGTGGGCATGGTAATTACGGAGGCCAGATGATTCTGGGTACCAAAGGTGTGTTGAAAAGTTTCGGTACTCGTGGTGGCAGAGCCGTTATGCAGCTGGCGGAACAAGCTGAGATGGGACATCAAGAGATTTTAACTGTCGTAGACGGATTCTCTCTGGAACCGTTGGCGGAACATTTCTTTCCAGACCGAATTGCAACGGATAACGTCGATTGGAAAATCATAGCACTTGAGTATTACGAATTGGCTGAAGCTATCTTGAACGACCGCCAAATAGAAGTGAACGGCGTTGAAGGGATGAAGGACGTAGCTGCTGTCTACGCCATATTCGAGTCAGCTAAAGCTGGACGGACAGTCAAGATGCAGGAAGTGGAAAATTGCCAAGTCTACGATTATCAAAAGGAAATTGACGAGATATTGGAAATCAACTAAGGTGATTTTCTGAAGGTCATATACTTTGACAGAAAAATTTTATCCATCTGCTAAAACCCAGCAATTTTAAGGAGAACTGCATGGAACATCAAAATCTCGGTAGGACTGGTATAAAGGTGTCCAGAGTCTGTCTGGGTACCGCCTTTCGTGGTCAGAAAGACGCGAACGTCTGTATAGATGTCATAAACCGAGCCATAGATTTAGGATGTAATTTCATCGACACCGCACTCTATGGTGAAGGAAGGTCAGAGACCTTTGTAGGGAAAGCTTTAGAGGGAAAACGGGATGATATTGTGATCTGCACCAAAGTCATGGGTTCTATTGGCAATAGTCCAAATCACACGGGATTGTCCCGATTGAGTCTTATGCGCGCGGTTGAAGATAGTTTAAGGCGACTTCAGACTGATCACATTGATCTTTACCTACTACATGCGTTTGATGCCAAAGCTCCTTTGGAAGAAACTCTCCGTGCCCTGGATAACATGGTGCGACAAGGAAAGGTTCGCTACATCGGCTGCAGCAATTTTCGAGCGTGGAAGATCATGGAAGCCCTTTGGATCTCTGACGTTCGTAATCTGGAGGCATTTATCTGCATCCAAAACCAGTATAACCTGATCAACCGTCATGAACTGGAACCCGATTTGATGCCTCTGTGTCACGAGTTTGGTTTAGGCATCATGACTTATAGTCCGTTGGCAATTGGTTTGTTGAGCGGGCTTTTTCGCCGTGGACAGAAACCACCGGCGAATACACCTTGGAGTAAAGACGAACTCCAAGGTCTAAGTCCAGGAAAGTACAATTTTGAAGATGCTATGACCGAGCAGGTAGATCAGATTGTACAAACACTCATCGCCATCGGTGAAAAGCATAGAAAGACACCCGCGCAGGTAGCTATATCCTGGATACTTGACCACGAAAGCGTAACTCCAATCCTGGGAGCAGATCTACCTGAGCATGTGGATGAGATTTTCGGTGGCCTGGACTACAAATTAGATTCAGAAGAACGCGCCGTTCTGGATAAGGTGTCGAATCCAGAAGAAATAAGGAAATACGCTTAACATGCACCATGGTATCATACATTGTCAAACGAGCCATAAGGTTATGCATAATTAACCAATTCCTCAAGTGATGGAGGGAGGGTACTTGACAGCAAATTCTTATCCTAAAATTCTGTTGGTGTGTAATCAGGGGATTTACGATGCCTATGTTGCACCGGAGGATGTGCAAAGACTCGAAAAATTTGCTACTTGGGAGTGGTTTCCCTGTGAGGACGGCAACAACCTAGATGAAAAATCTCGAACCGCAAAATTCTTAGAGTCCATCAATAGCGCTGATGGTCTTATTATTAGTCATGGTTCTCCCATGATAAGTTCTGAAATAATGGATGCTGCTTCGAACTTAAAGATTATTGGCGAATTAGAGGATGATCGTTTTGCCAATCGTGTTGACTTAGAGGCAGCTTGGGAACGAGACATCTGCACGGTAGATACGACTAATGGATCGTCTTATCCAGTATCAGAATGGGCTTTGGCTTTAATCCTGATTTCATTACGTAACGCCGGCGCCCAATTCCGTCGTATCATTGCTGGTCGTACCAGCATGGATCCAGATGCGCTCAAATACGCGGGCGGTTTATTGACTGGGAAACGGGTCGGGCTAATTGGTTGTGGGCATATAGGGCGGCGCTTAATGAAGTACCTACACCCATTTGAAACGGAGATCTGGGTGTACGATCCCTACCTCCCAAGGGAGATGGCCGAAGCTCTAGGATTTCTGCAGACTTCGTTAGAAAATATCCTGTCAAAATGCCAGGTGATTGTCTGCCTAGCACCTTTGACACCGAAGACTCGTGGAATGATTGGGCTGAATGAGCTCAATCTTATCCCTTCGGGCACCGTACTGGTGAATGTCTCGCGGGGAGCTATTATCGATTCTGAAGCACTGATTGAAAGACTAAAGCGGGGGGATATCGTGGCAGGTCTGGATGTTTTCGATCCGGAACCAATTCCGCCAGATAGTGAAATTATCCATCTCCCTAACGTGTTTCTGACACCACATTTTGCTTATTTCACAGGCAACCAATATCGAGAGTCATTTGGATTGATGGTAGATGAATTGGATCGTTTCTTCCATGGTCACGGGACTTTCTTCGATCTGACGTCTCGTTCGCTGGCTAACCGTCGGGGGATTGATTCGGATTAAAGAGGCATTACACAACAATAACTGGGCAGTTGGGAGGTTCTTGCAGATCATGATCTATTCATTGTTTGATCTGAGCGGACGTGTCGCACTTGTGTCTGGAGCAGCTAGCGGAATGGGACGTGCCATGGCACTTGGCTTTGCTGAAGCTGGGGCAGATTTAATGTTAGCAGATATTAATACCGAAGGAATGGAGAATACAGCTGCACAGATTGAGAATTTGGGGAGATGCGTGTTACCAATTACCTGCGATGTATCACAACCTGATCTGATCCGTACGATGTTTAACCAATTAGATCAAGAGTACGGCAGGATTGACATCCTTGGCAATGTAGCAGGTGAAGGTGTTTTGGCCAGACCGGAAGAGGTGACCATGGAACAAGTACAAAAGGTTTTACAATCGCTGGTGATTGGACGATTCTGTTGCTGCCAAGAAGCAGGAAGGCGCATGCTGGCTGCTGGCAAGGGCAGTATTATAAATATTGGCTCTCTAGCTAGCATCACCGCACTTGGTCGCGGACATATTGCTTACAGTATGGCCATGGGAGCAGTAGCTCAGATGACCCGCGAGCTAAGTACAGAATGGAGTGGACGGGGAGTTCGTGTTAACGCCATACTACCAGCACAGGTAATCAATAAAGGCTTAAAAGCACGTATGGAAGCCGACCCTAATTTAGAAACTACTTACCTAAACGGTATTCCAGCCGGTCGATTGGGCGTGTCAGATGACATCAAAGGATTAGCCGTCTTCCTTGCTTCTGACGCCTCAACTTGGATAACGGGTGCGCTAGTGCCTATGGATGGTGGAAACTTGGCCATGAATGCCGGTGGTTCACGCGCCTGGTAGGTTGTTCTCTGTTCTTAATAACTTGAAACTCATCTTAATCTCGATGCTGCGAAGAATATTCTGATTGGCAAAGCGCTTTTAGATAATTCATTAATGATAAACTAGCAAACATATTGGACAAACCAAAATACGATAAATTCAATGTCTATAATATTTATTGTGTATGGGGTTGTCAGATTGACAGAAATTACTTAGTATTGTTATAACCGTTTCTAGGCAATAGAAAAATTGGGAAGTGTGATGGGAGTGAAGAAAACGAAAATTGTTGTCGTCGGAAGTTTCATGATGGATCTGGTGATCAAAGCCGAAAGACGACCAAGAACAGGGGAAACCCTGATAGGTGAAAGTTTTGGCATGTTCGTCGGTGGTAAAGGATGTAATCAAGCTATTATTGCATCCCGTCTTGGAGTAGATGTCACCATGGTTGGGCGTTTGGGAGCGGATCTGTTTGGCGACAGTTTCATGGAGACCTTAGAGGAAGAAAAAATTGATAGTCGTTTCGTGGTACGAGACTCGGAGGTTGGCACCGGCGTCGGATCTCCGGTTATTGACGCTCAGGGTGACAATAGCATTATCGCAATCCCGCGTGCGAATATGCGTTTGAGTGTTGAGGACATAGATCAAGCTGAGTCTGCACTCTCGGAGGCGGATATACTACTTCTACAACTCGAAGTTCCGCTTGAAGCGTCACTTCAAGCGGCGAAAATCGTCAAGTTACATGGCGGTAAAGTGATTTTAAATCCTGCCCCCGCTCTTGAGTTCCCCGATCATTTTCTTGATCACGTGGATCTGTTGACACCAAATGAAACTGAGACCGAGTTTTTTACTGGAATCAAAGTGGTGAATCAGGCAACAGCCGTGCAGGCTGCCAGAATCCTGATCGATAAAGGGGTGGAAGCCGTGATACTGACACTTGGAGATCAAGGAGCGTTGCTTTTAACAAATGAATTTACCAAAGCAATTCCAGCTTATGAAGTAGATGTGGTCGATACGACTGCTGCTGGCGATGCGTTTTGTGGTGCCTTGGCTGTTACTCTATTGAATCCTCCGTTGGTTTTGCCAATGCAGCAGGCGCTTTAGCGACAACTGTATTGGGAGCGGCGCCCTCCATGGCCACTGATGAACAGATTAGTCGATTTCTGTCTGAGCACCAGAATTAAATTTACTTATTGATAAATAAAAGTTTTCTTTTAAAGTTCCCTTTAATGTATACTCCCTCAACTCAAATGAATTTTGTATGCCTTGCTAAGAGGTTATATCAAGACTGATCAAATCTCCAAGTTTCCTAGACTTTTAAATTTAGTCCTATATTAAGAGATGAATGTAAGGTTAACTTTAGCTTATTGCTTTCAGTACTTTATGACTATGTTTTTGACGGTTTTGATTGGTAATTCCGCCTGGTCGGATTTACCAGTCAGTTACTATCAAGACATCCGACCGATTTTACAGCGTAGTTGCCAGGGATGCCATCAACCTAGTCAGGCTCGTGGGGATTTGATTCTTACTTCTTATAGAGATTTTCGTCGAGGCGGATCTAAAGGAAAAGCTTTTATAGCTGGACAACCTGATCAAAGTCTAATCCTTGGCTTGATTTCCGGGGATCCACCGTCCATGCCAATGGAAGGTGATCCACTGATGCCAGTAGAGATTGAGCTTTTTCGCCGCTGGATCGATGAAGGAGCAGTCAACGATACACCAAATGTGGATGCTGATTCAATAATGGAACCGCCTCAATACTCAATTCCACCGGTGATTTCTTCCTTGGCTTATTCACCTGATGGTGATGTTATCGCGGTCTCTGGTTATCGCGAGGTCCTCTTGCACAAATCAGATGGATCCCAACTGTTGGCTCGGTTGCTTGGAAAATCTGATCGAATCGAATCCATTGTTTATGCCTCCGATAGTAAGATGTTGGTAGTTGTTGGGGGAACGCCTGCCAGATTCGGTGAAGTCCAAATGTGGGACACTGCTACAAATAAGCTGATTCACTCATTTGAATCAACATATGACACAATCTACGGGGCATCGCTATCACCTGACAATAAACTTCTCGCTTTTGGTTGTACTGACGAAACCGCGCGTATCGTTTCAATCAGAGATCAGAAGGAATTGGTACGTTTCGATAACCATAGTGATTGGGTTTTGGGCACGCTGTTTACTACTGATGGCAGCCATTTTGTTACCGGGGGGCGTGACACAGCGTTAAAACTCACTGAAGTTAAAAGTGGATCCTTCATTGATGATATCAATGCCAGTAATAAAGGGTTGGGACCAATCCATACAATCGCGCGTCATCCAAAGTTGGACCAAGTTTTATCTGGCGGCAAAGATAGGGTTCCACGACTCTACAGAATTTTCCGTCAAAAGCGACGTGATGTCGGTAATACCGACTTCAATCTCATTCGCGCCTTTGAACGCCAGTCAGATGTAATAAATGCGGTTGCCTTCAGTCCGGATGGATCGCAAATTGCCGTAGGTGCTGTTGGTGGTGAGGTTCGAATATACAAGGTGGCAGATGGCAGTCGTATTATGACGCTTGATGCTGACTCGACCGCTGTTTTCATTATTGCATTTCATCCAAGCAAGAATCAAGTTGCAATTGGTGGATTCGATGGTCAAGTTCGAATATTCAATCTAGATTCCGGGAAATTAATGGGAGAATTTATACCCGTGCCGCTTGATTCTGAGTCGACAAGTATCGAGAAAGTAGAAAATATCAAAGTAAAAGAAGAAGCCACAGCAGAAATCAAATTAGTCATTAATGGTATGACCTGAGGTGCTTGTGTGGCTAAAGTGCAGGGTGCACTTACTAAGGTGTCAGGAGTGATTAATGTGAAGGTTTCTCTTCCGGATAATGCCATTCTAACATTGAAAGAGAATCAGGTTACGGTTGACGAATTACGTGCTGCCGTTAAGGCAACTGGTTTCAATGCGGAAATCAGGAACTGATTTTTTTACTGTCAATGATATGTTGTATGTTTTTGTAAGCGAGGTGAATCCATGAAAGTGCCGCTATCTGTTTTGAGGATTTTACTTATGTTAATTCTCAACCTATGTTTCAATGTATATGTTGTATGTTTTTGTAAGCGAGGTGAATCCATGAAAGTGCCGCTATCTGTTTTGGGGATTTTACTTATGTTAATCCTCAACCTATGTTTCAATGTAAATGTTAATTCCGATCAAACAGCAGTCAATATCGAGATCCCGGAAATTTCCAAGTTAAGATCCCTACCTGAGGCACTGGTTCTTGAGGGAAAACACGATGTTCGTTGTGTCATGATTTCTGGCTTGACATCAGACGGATACTGGATTGACCTATCAAAGCAATCAAGTTTCACAACTGCTGACGCCAAAGTTAAAATTGATAGTGATGGTTACATTCACCCTGTCGCAGTCGGTTGGGCAACTATTAAAGTTGCGTTTCGTCACCATTCCATCGATTTGCCGGTGAACGTAAAGAGTGTCGATACGCAACCGGTCAGCTTTGTCCGTGATGTAATGCCGGTCATCAGTAAAGTTGGCTGTAATGCGGGAACCTGCCACGGCGCAGCTAAGGGTAAAAATGGATTCAAACTCTCCTTGCGGGGATATGATCCTGATCTTGACTACCAAACGCTAATCACAGATTTATCAGGGCGCCGCTTTAATCGGGCTAGACCAGCGCAGAGCCTTATGCTTCTTAAGCCGACACAGGGTGTTCCACACGGAGGAGGTCAGGCTATAGAAGCTGATTCACGTCATTACGAGATCTTTCACCAATGGATTGCTGAAGGAGTGAAATCCGATGTGGTCACCACCGAAAAGGTTTCTCGTCTTGAGGTTATTCCAAATGCTACAGAAATTCATTCACCCGGCATGGAACAGCAATTGATCGTTATTGCCCACTATCCGGATGGCACATCTCGGGACGTAACACGAGATGCTATATATGAGAGTAGTCTGCCAGATGTCGCCACAATATCAGATTCTGGGGTTGTCAACGCTACGCGGCGTGGAGAGGCGGTTATACTGGTTCGGTATGAGAGCCTGTACAGCACCAGCGAAATAATTGTTATTGGCGATAGATCCGGGTTTAAGTGGGTAGAAGTATCTCAGTACAATTACATTGATGAACTGGTTTATGACAAACTAAAACGTGTTCGTGTTTTACCATCGGATCTTTGTACTGATGCCGAATTTATTCGGCGTTTGTATCTCGACCTAACCGGTGTTCCACCGACTCCAGATCAAGTTCAGGCATTTTTGGACGACCATGCGAATTCAAGAAAAAAACGCGAAGAATTAATTGATTATCTGATCGGTCAACCTGAATATATTGAGAACTGGACGCATAAGTGGGCTGACTTATTGCAATGTAATCGCAAATTCCTCGGAGAAAAGGGCGTTTGGCTTTTCCGAAAATGGATTTATGATTCTGTTGCTGAAAATAAACCTTATGATACATTCGTTCGTGACCTGCTAATGGCCTCCGGTAGTACCTATCGGAATCCAGCGGCAAATTATCATCTTGTGACAACCGACAAAACTATCTATCAACCAGATGTCGCAGTTGAAAATGCGACGCAGCTTTTCTTGGGTGTAAGGTTTGCCTGTGCTAAATGTCATGATCATCCGTTTGAAAAATGGACACAAAACCAATATTATGAGCTTGGATCTTACTTTAGCGAAGTTGGTATTAAAAGAGGACAACTGCCAGGTGAGCAGATCGTTTATAATAATTATAGTGTTAATGGTGGTGTGAAACACCCAAAGACTGGGGCAATTGTACCGGCTAATGTGCCGTTTGGCTCGGCCGAGAAAATTGGAGATGACCCCCGTGAATCCATTACCAATTGGTTGGTCTCAAAGGACAATCCTTGGTTCGCAAAATCTATGGTCAACCGTGTCTGGAGTTATTTCTTGGGACGTGGTATCGTTGAGCCGGTTGATGACATCAGATCGAGTAATCCTCCCAGTAACGCGGAACTACTTGATGCCCTGACCGAAGATTTTATCGAAAATAGTTTTGATCTGAGACACTTGATGCGTACAATCATCACATCTCGGACATACCAGCAAAGCATTAAAACAAATCGCTGGAACCAAGAAGACGAAATCAATTTTTCGCACGCAATACCCAGGAGATTGACCGCAGAGCAAATGCTGGATGCAGTTTCTCTCGCTACTGGAAGTCAACCAAAGTTTTCAGGTGTCCCCAAAGGATTCCGTTCGGTTCAGTTGCCCGACAGCAATCTGGATGACGGCGGTTTTCTGAAGCTTTTTGGCCGACCTGAACGTGAGTCATCCTGTGAATGTGAAAGATCGACACAGGTCAGTTTATCACACGCACTCAACTTAATTAATGGCCCAACTATCGCCAATGCTATTATCGACCCGCAAGGTCGCATTGTTCAACTGACAAAGAAGAAGATTGACAACCGCACTTTGGTTAAGGAACTTTACTTGGCGACGCTTTGTCGCATGCCAAGTGAGACTGAATCGGGCAAAGCCGTTGATTATCTTTCCAAAGCTGAGTCTCAAGTTGAAGGTGCTCAGGATCTTTTGTGGGCCTTAATCAACAGCCCTTCATTCTTGTTTAATCGATAAAGTAATTCACTCAAACTTTCTAACACTATATAAGGAACCAATAAGGAGATAGGAAATGTTATCAATTCCTGGTAAGCAAGCTAGGTTGTGTGACGGAGTTTCTAGACGAGAGTTTCTCAGGGTCGGAGGAACCGCGATGCTTGGCATAAGTCTGCCGCAGATCTTAGCGCTCCAAGCCAAAGCGAATACAATTGTTACTCCCTCTCGAGCACTTAACGGTTTTGGCAAAGCCAAATCGGTAATTCTAATGTTTTTACAAGGTGGTCCTAGTCATATAGATATCTGGGATCCCAAGCCGGACGCTCCCTCAAATGTCCGTGGCGAGTTCAAACCGATTAAGACAAATGTACCCGGTATCTGGCTATCTGAAACCATGCCGCGTTTGGCCAAGCAGATGGACAAGGCAGCATTAATTCGCTCTGTCAGTTATACACCTGTGGGTTTGTTTAACCATACTGCTGCCATGTATCAAATGGTAACAGGTTCTACGCCAGATAAAGTTGCACCTTCCGGCCAACTGGATCCGCCGTCACCCAAAGACCATCCCAACGTTGCTTCTCATATTGCCAAGTTTCTTCCACCCGATGTGCCGATGTTAGCCAGTGTTCAACTGCCACGTCCAATGCAAGAAAGCAACATTATTGGCAAAGGCGGGACAGGTGGGTTTCTCGGTCGAGCTTACGATCCGTACTTTTTCTTTCAGGACCCAAATAAGGAAGTAAAGCTGGACGAATTGAGCCTCAGGAAAGAAATCCCTGCTGCTCGAATGAAACGTCGGGCAACCCTCCTTGAGACTGTCAATGCTGCAATGCCGGAGCTTGAAAAGGTGGCTGATTCTTACGCTTTAAACGAATATTATGAAAAAGCCTATGATCTCATACTTTCTGAACGTGCCAGGAATGCATTCGACTTAACGCTGGAAACGGATGAAATGCGTGACCGTTATGGCCGCCACACTTTTGGTCAAAGCGTATTGCTAGCTCGTCGGTTGATTGAAGCCGGTACGCGCTTTGTTCAAGTGAATTGGCCATCAGTTGCAAACGGGGATCCCAATACAACTGCATGGGATACTCATGCAGCTAATTTTGGTCCACTGAGAAACCTACACTGTCCAAAACTGGATAGCGCAGTCTCATCATTGTTAGATGACTTAGATCAACGTGGTTTGTTGGATGAGACACTTGTTCTTGCTATCGGGGAGTTCGGTAGATCGCCGAGATTAGGTATCAGTACTTCAGGTAATACTAATTCTCCTGATGGTCGGGATCACTGGCCTTACTGTTATACTGGATTAATTGCTGGTGCAGGTGTCCAAGGAGGACAAGTCTACGGAAAATCAGATGCAACTGGTTCAACACCGCTAGAAAATCCTGTACACCCAAGAGATATTCTGGCTACGGTTTATCATACTTTGGGAATTGATCCAAAAACTGAAGTTTTGAACCATCTTGATCAACCAAGAGAGTTGGTTAGTGGTGATCCAGTTCTGGGACTTTTATAACCATTAACCATAGAATGCAAAATCCCCAAAGTAAAATTGCGCTCTTGAGTTGCGTTCTGCTGTGCTTGGTAATTCCAATCTGTTCAATTCAAGCACAGGTAATTCCACAGGTTACCTCCGTTACGCCGATTGCCGGTCAACGTGGCACAACAGTTGAAATAGCATTACAAGGCCAAAACCTTAATCAGGTAACGGAAATCTTGTTTAGTGGTTCAGGAATTTCTGCTGAACTTAAACATGCTGACGCCCAACCGCTTGTCCGGTTTAATGGACAGGGAATATCGGGAAAGATTCCAACCAGTAATCGTCTCACCGTTCAGATTACGATAGATCCGACCACACCAGTCGGTGCTCAGAGCCTTCGTCTTGTGACCACAAACGGTGTATCTAACCCGCAGCGTTTCATTGTTAGCGATCTGCTGGAGATTGCCGAAACCGAACCCAATTCGACGATTGATCAGGCCAATATGCTGACACTGCCTGCTGTCGTTAATGGTATCATCACAAGCACAGATGATCTTGATCTGTTCCGGTTTTCAGCGAAAAAAGATCAGAGGTTAATCTGCGATGTGCACGCATCAAGACTTGGATCTCCGCTCGATTCCTTGCTCACGCTTTTCGATCCTGAGGGAAAGGAAGTTATCAGTAACGATATCAGCAACGGTTTGGATTCTTTGATTGATTACACTGTCCAAGTCTCAGGGGACTATGTATTACAGATTCGCGATCTACGTTATAAAAGCGGTAACAATTTTTTTTACCGCATCAGAGTTGGAGAGCTGCCTTATCTGGACACCATCTTTCCGCTTGGAGGAAAGCGTGGCACGGAAAGTGCCGTGTCCGTCACTGGTCGGAATCTTGGACCAATTAAAACGATTCAAATGTCAATTTCACCGGACACTCCTCTAGGTAATCAGGAAATGCGTGTCGTAAATGCAACCGGGATTTCAACAAATCCCCATACTTTCGTAGCCGGAAATCTAAAAGAGATACGCGAGCAGGAACCGAATAACACAGCAGATCAAGCGAACAGCATTGAAATACCTGTTGTAGTGAACGGAAAAATTAACCAGAAAAAAGATATTGATTGCTTCTCTCTTCAAGTTCTATCAGGGACGCGACTTATTTTCGAAGTCAACGCACACCGATTGGGATCCCAGCTGGATGCCCTATTATCACTTTTTGACTCAACAGGTAAACAACTGAATATTAGCGATGATGTTATTGGTGCGGAAGCCCGAATTGATTTCAGTTTTCCAAAAGAAGACAAATACGTAATTTCGATTCGGGATCTCAATAATCAGGGTGGGATCAATTTTCCTTATCGGCTCAGTATTACGCCGTTACAACCAGATTTCGGATTAACTGTAACACCTGATAATCCTCGTGTTGCTCGAGGAGGAACAACAAATTTAACCGTTTCCATTAATCGGGTTGATGAGTTTCGTGAAGCTGTCAGTTTATATTTCTCCGGATTTCCACAGGATTTCGATGTAAGCCCGGTTCTGATCGGTCCAGATCAAACACAAACTCAGGTGACCATCACCGCGCCAATATCAGCCGATCTAGGTTTGATCAAAACCATGGCTTGGGGACGTGGGTCAATTCATCATAACCTGGTTGAACGGAATTCCATCCCGATATACCTAACCGTAATAGATCAACCAAAATATATTTTGAAAGCAACAGATCTCAGCATACACGTGATACAGGGGAAATCGGTGGAACTACACATTTTAGCAACTCGAGATGGGAAGTTTAATAAACCGATTAACCTCTCTGTGGTCGGCTTACCAGCAAATATGAGTGCCTCAAATGCTTCAATACCAGTAGGAGAAAACCGTGCGGTCATTACTTTCACTACAGCTAACTTTGGTCAGGGGCGCATCGGACTTGATCTCGTGACTCAGTTGCCTTCAACCGGAACGCACCAAATTGTGGTGAATGGAACTGCATCAGTTGATAACGAAACTCATACACAATCAGCGGTTGCAATTCCGCTTATCATCGCTGAAGCCCCTTTTGTTCTGAACGTTGCTCCTATTAAGCAGAGTTTTCTTTTTCCAAAGTCAACTAGCGCTGATAGCCCAGTCAAGATCAATGCCGAAATTATTATTGATGTCGTTCGTCAGGGAGGGTTTACCGATAAGATAGATCTTTTTCCCATTGGATTCCCCGAAGGATTAACCGGAACCCTTCCAAGCATCCCTCCCCGAGAAACTAGATCTAAGATCACATTAACTGCAACCAAGAAGATGAAACTGGGCACTTATGATATCAAGCTGTTAGGTAAAGCACCTGTCAATAATCAGCAGTTTGAACAAGAAACACCAACAATTGCCATAAAGGTTATTGATTAACAAAATTAATCATACAAAAAAACTGCCAAAAGCTGCGGTGGGCAGGAAGAAAACTCATAAATGCGGTTTGGGTGTATACGGAAACAAACGGCATTCTTGCCGGTAATCTCCCAATTGAAATACTTGGTCAAGTAGAGAATGGGAAGGTTCGTCGCGCTGCCTTAGATTTTGACGGAACAATTTCTTTTATTCAGCAGAACGTGATTTTATCCGATGTCGCAACAAGAAATAACATTCATGACATGAATGTTAACAAACGTGAACATCTAATTGTGCAGGTGCTGACATCATTATCCCTGACCTCTGCGAGGAGGATCAACTCCTATCGTATTTGCTAGGTCTATAGATCAATGTCGTGTTGTACCAATTGTATTAAGTAAGGTTGAGCCGATATCTGCCGGACTCTCGGCAACAGCGATGCTGGCAGATTCCAACGCTTTAATCTTTTCTGCAGCTGTACCTTTCCCACCTGATATGATTGCCCCTGCATGCCCCATTCGTTTCCCTTTAGGTGCTGTTTGCCCGGCAATAAAGCCGACTACTGGTTTGCTCATGTGTTCTTTGACGTATGTGGCCGCTTTCTCTTCGGCTGTCCCACCAATTTCGCCTATAATGATTACTGCTTCAGTTTGACCGTCCGCTTCGAAGAGCTCCAAGACGTCGACGAAACTGGTGCCATTGACAGGGTCACCTCCTATTCCAACGCACGTCGATTGACCAAGACCCAGCTGTGTAACTTGATGAACTGCTTCGTAAGTCAGTGTTCCACTTCTGGAGACAATGCCAATATGACCAGGATTGTGGATGTAGCCGGGCATAATACCGATCTTACATTCTCCGGGGGTGATAATTCCCGGACAATTAGGGCCAATTAAGCGTGACGATTTACCTTCCATGTAACGTTTTACGTTCACCATATCTAGAACAGGAACACCTTCGGTAATACAAACGATTAACTCTATTTCCATGTCAACAGCTTCCATAATCGCGTCGGCTGCAAATGCCGCTGGTACGTATATCATCGTCACATTCGCTCCTGCCTCAGAAACAGCTTGATGGACAGTATCAAAGACAGGAATCCCCTCGACGTTTTCCCCTCCTTTTCCCGGTGTAACACCGCCGACAATGTTGGTGCCATACTTGGCACACTGCAACGTATGAAAACTTCCAGCTCGGCCTGTAATCCCCTGTACAATCAACTTAGTATTTTTATCAACAAGAATGCTCATTTATATCCTTTTTTACTGCTTATCTGTAAGCGCCGCGATTCCTGGCAAGATCCTACCTTCAATCAACTCGAGTGATGCTCCTCCTCCAGTTGAAATATGGGTAATTTGGGTTGAAACGCCTGCTTTATGAACTGCGGCGACGCAATCACCTCCGCCAATAATACTTGTGGCATTTGACTCAGCTATCCGTTTGGCGAGTTCTATAGTGCCTGTGGCAAATTGATCGAATTCATATACGCCAACGGGACCGTTCCAAAACACCGTTTGGGCGGAACTAACGATCTTTCCAAAGTGCTCAACTGTTTCTGGACCAATATCAAAGCCTTCCCAATCCCTAGGGATCTGACTACTTTTAACAATTTGTGATTCCGTATCAGGCGCAAATTCCTTACCTACAACGTTATCGACCGGCAAGTGAATCGTAAGCCCCTGATTCTCGGCTTTTTTAAGTAGATCTTGCGCCAAGTCAAGCATGTCTAGTTCGACGATTGATTTCCCGATCTCCATACCTTTAGACTTAAAGAAAGTGTAAGCCATACCACCGCCGATAATCAATTCATCAACTTGGTTGATTAGATTTTCAATAACGGTGATCTTATCAGACACTTTTGCACCACCGATGATAGCGATAAAAGGTCTATCTGGATCATTTACAATTCTGCTAAGATAGCGAATTTCCTGTTCCATGAGTGATCCGGCGGCATTCTGGTCAAAGTAGTGTGTGACTCCTTCCGTTGATGCGTGCGCGCGGTGAGCAGTTCCAAATGCGTCACTAACATAAATATCTGCTAGGGAGGCAAGTTCTTCGGCGAAGGCGGGATCGTTCTTGGTCTCTTCCTCGTAGAAACGCACATTTTCCAGCAGCAAAACATCCCCAGCTGAAAGCTCTGAGACAACCGCTTGAACTTCTACCCCAATGCAATCGACCGTATGTTTAACCCGCTGTCCGAGAAGCCTGCTCAATTGCTCCGCTAACGGAAAGGTTGAAAACTTGTTGTCAAAACCTTTCGGTCGACCAAGATGAGTTACTAAAATAACTTTTGCGCCACCAGCAATCAGCTGGAGAATGGTAGGCAATGCAGATTGAATTCTGGTATCATCAACGATTCGATTGCTATCCATCGGTACGTTGAAGTCGACGCGAACAAGAACATTCTTTCCGTTTACATCAACATCGGATAGTCCAATCTTTTCGCTCATCCTGTGAAGGTCTTCAGTTATTTTCAGTAGCAGAAACGACCTTTTCAGCCGCCTCAGCGAGACCATTAGCCGTGATCAAATCTAGGCCGGAATCGGACAGAAGTTTACGGCCAAGTTCAACATTTGTACCTTCAAGTCTGACAACCAATGGAACATGCAGATCGACTTGGTTAACTGCTTCTATGATACCGTTTGCTATAACATCACATTGCATAATGCCACCGAAGATGTTAACAAGTACTGCTTCAACTTTCTCATCGCTAAGAATTAAGCGAAAGGCGTTGGCCACGGCTTCTGTCGTGGCAGATCCCCCAACATCAAGGAAATTTGCCGGTTCGGCTCCGTACAATTTAATCATGTCCATAGTCGACATGGCCAGACCAGCACCGTTGACCATACAACCGATAGTTCCATCCAGACTGATATAACTTAATCCATGCTGTTTTGCTTCAAGTTCTCTTGAGTCTTCTTCATGTTGATCGCGCATTGCTTCGATATCTTTGTGTCGAGGCAACGCATTATCATCAAAGTTCATTTTAGCGTCAAGCGCAACAATATCGTGCTCATCACCATTTTTTACAATTGCCAGCGGATTAATCTCAGCCAGAGAACAGTCCGACTTAACAAAGGCGTCATACAATCCCATAATTAGCCGTGTTGCGGCACCAACAAGATCTATCGGCACGTTTAGTCCGAATATGATCTTACGTGCTTGAAATGCCTGTAGTCCAACTGCCGGATCAACTGATTCCTTTATGATCTTCTCTGGTGTTTCTGACGCAACTGTTTCAATGTCAACACCACCTTCTTCACTTGCCATGATTGTGACACAAGATGATTCGCGATCAATAACCATACCCAGATAGAGTTCGTTTTCAATCTCACTTGCTTCGGCCACGAGAACCTTCCGCACAAGCTTACCTCCGGTACCCGTTTGTGGGGTGACGAGTTGCATTCCGAGAATTGATCCTGCCTGAGTCCTGACTTCCTTTGGATTCTTCGCCAACTTAACTCCGCCACCTTTACCACGACCACCGGCATGAATTTGTGCCTTGATGACGAACAGATCCGATCCAAGTTCTTGAGCGATCAATTCAGCTTCCTCAGGAGTTTCGGCAACACCTCCTCGAGGCACGTTAACACCATGCGATTCCAAGATCCCTTTTGCCTGAAATTCATGTACGTTCATTATGATATCCCTGCCAGTTTTTAAGGGTCGAGTTTAACATGACCAATTGAATCTTTCAACATAAAAGCGGGGAATCTTAACTGAACCCAATTCCCCGCTTTTATGTGTAACAGTAGAACAGCATTTAAAGATTGATCTAATTGTTGATCAAAGTGCCAACTAAATCTCCGTATTTGACAATGAACCCAGCAAAAACAATTGATACCATGGACATCAATTTGATCAAAATATTAAGTGATGGTCCGGATGTGTCCTTGAATGGATCACCGACCGTGTCCCCAACGACAGTAGCTTTATGTGCTTCAGATCCCTTACCGCCGAATTCACCGGTTTCAATCAGTTTTTTTGCGTTGTCCCATGCTCCGCCAGCATTTGCCATCATAATTGCCAACACAAATCCAGATGCCAACCCTCCAGCTAACAAACCAAGCACACCTGCAACACCAAAGATGAGTCCGGTGATCACCGGAACAACAATGGCGATGATTGAAGGCAGAATCATTTCTCGTTGAGCATCGCGTGTTGAGATGGCAACACATCGGGCATAATCCGGTTTTTCTTCATACGTCATAATACCCGGTCGTTCTTTGAATTGTCGACGAACTTCTGTTACCATAGAACCCGCAGCACGACCAACCGCCTTCATCGTCAGTGCACAGAAAAAGAACGCCATTACCGCACCGAGGAACAATCCAATTAAAACTTTCGGATTCATCAATGTTGCATCGTAGTATGACATAAACTGTGGAATAGTGACTTTCGCGGTTTCGACCGCTCCAACACCTGGGATCTCTAAAGTAGTCTTTTTAGCTAAGTGAATTAAACTATACCTGATTTCTTCGAGGTAAGCGGCAAGAAGGGCCAATGCCGTCAGTGCGGCTGAACCGATGGCGAATCCTTTACCTGTAGCAGCTGTCGTATTACCCAGTGAATCAAGCTGATCCGTACGGTTCCGAACTTCGGGATCAAGCCTCGCCATTTCAGCGTTACCACCCGCATTATCAGCTATTGGGCCATAAGCATCCGTAGCTAGTGTGATACCGAGCGTCGCCAGCATCCCAACAGCAGCGATTCCAACACCGTAAAGTCCCATCAACGTACTTCCATCTGGTCCACCGGCGGGAAGATAGAAACTCACTCCAATTGCGATGACGATAGTGATTACCGGAATGGCGGTTGATTCCATCCCTACGCCAATTCCCTCAATAATCACGGTTGCCGGACCTGTTTCTGCTTGGCTGGCAATCCCTTTCGTTGGTTTATAATCGTGAGAAGTATAATATTCTGTGGATTTTCCGATAATCAACCCAGCAGCTAAGCCCGCAATAATCGCTCCCCAAATATGCCAAGCATTTGGCAATTCAAGATAGCGTAGTGCCAAAAGCGATAATACAGCGATTCCAATTGAGCTGATGTTAATACCAAAGTTTAGGGAACTCATCAATTGTTTCATGGAGGCACCTTCTTTGGTACGGACGAAGAAGATTCCAATAATGGACAAGAACACACCGATGCCGGCAATAATCATCGGGGCTGAAAGGTATTTAAGTTGAAGCTCAAGGTCGGTTGGAGCCACTGCCGCCACCGTTGCAACACCAAGAGCTGCAGTAGCCAAGATCGATCCAGCGTAGGATTCATAAAGGTCCGCGCCCATTCCAGCAACATCACCAACATTGTCACCTACGTTGTCGGCAATAGTTGCTGGATTTCGAGGGTCATCTTCTGGGATTCCAGCTTCGACTTTTCCAACCAAGTCTGCTCCAACGTCAGCAGCTTTAGTATAGATACCACCACCCACACGAGCAAACAGTGCTTGAGTTGATGCACCCATACCAAAACTCAACATGATGACGGTAATTTGTGGAAGTGGATTTGCCCCGCCCCAAAAGGTCTCTGGAAAGAGATGGTATAGCACTAGAAACCAAACTGTGATATCCAGTAGGGCAAAACCAACGACAACCAGTCCCATCACGGCCCCAGCACGAAATGAAATCCGCAAACCCTGATTGAGACTACTTTGGGCTGCACATGCTGTTCGTGCAGAGGCGTTAGTAGCGGTTTTCATTCCTAAAAAGCCACACAGACCAGAGAAGAAACCACCTGTTAAAAAGGCGAACGGTATAATCTCATTTTGAGCCTTCAGCACAAAAGCCATAAACAAAAAGATTAAACACAATATAGCGAAGATAATCCCAACAATTTTGTATTGTTGCTTGAGATAAGCCATCGCTCCATCTCGAACCGCTTGCGCAATCTCAACCATGGCTGGAGTGCCTTCGCTTTGTTTGATAACTTCCCGGTAGAAGATGAAAGCAAAAATGAGAGAGACGACCGATCCGATTGGTGCTATCCACCACGCTAGTGGTAAGGCAGGTAAATCCATGTAAAGTTCCCCTTATATTTGTATTCTTAAAGACTATTGTGATTGTTGTAATAGTTTCAATGCTTCACCAGCAAGATAGATTGATCCGGTTACACAAATAAGATCTGATTTACGTGCGGTCGATTGGGCAACCTGAAGTGCTTCGTGAGCGGAAGGGATGGCGCAAATCGACTTGATCGAAAAATCCGACCATGCTTGCACAATCTCCTCTGCCTGATACACACGCGGGTTATTAAATGCTTGTGTTGCGATGATTTCATCAGCAGCTGAAATCATAATTTCACCAATTGCTTTCAGGTTTTTGTCCCTCATCAGTCCAATGACCACAATCAACCTATTGTAACAGAATAGTTCTTGAATTGTTTTCCAAAGTGCCTCAAATGAAGCAGGTGAGTGGGCACTATCAATGAGAATCTTTGTTTTTCTTTCAACCACCTGCAACCGGCCAGTCAGCTTGACTTTTTTCAATCCTTCAGAAATTAGAGCATGTACCAAATCTACCACCACCATTTTCATCAGGATCTGTTCAACACAACAGATCGCCACTGCGGCGTTAATCAATTGATGCTCGCCGATCAGCGGAATGAACAGATTTTTGTATAGTTGGTTTTCCGATTGAAAATCAAAAAACTGTCCGCTTAAACTCTGACTATTCCGTTTAATATGCTTCAAACTTACCCAGCACGCCGCCGCTCCACGATTAGCTGATGTTTTCTCAAACACGGATTGAACCTGCATCGGTTGCGGGGCGATCACTACAGAGCGATTAGTCTTGATAACTCCAGCTTTTTCACCGGCAATCTCTTTTAGTGTTTCCCCTAATATTCTGGTATGCTCAAGGCTAATCTGGGTTATGACACTAATAATCGGATCAACAATATTTGTCGCATCAAGTCGACCGCCAAGCCCAACTTCGACAACGGCAAAATCGACCTGCTGATCGGCAAAGTAGAAGAACGCGAGTGCTGTATAAATCTCGAAAAACGAAATTTCACCGAATGAATTCGTTGAAACCGATTCAATCGCCGGTTTGATCAGAGTCAGACAACGCGAAAAATCAGCTTCTGAAATCATTTTAGCATCGATTTGACATCGCTCACGCGGAGAAATGAAGTGAGGAGAAGTAAACAGCCCCGTCTGGTAACCAGCGTGCGTAAGGATCGAAGCAATTATTGTGGCCGTGGTGCCTTTTCCCTTGCTACCAGCGATATGAATAATTTTGAAATGTTGGTGAGGATTGCCAAGTTTGTCAAGAAGTTGCGTAATTCGATCAAGATTATAACGCCGCGCGTCTCTAGAAAAATCTGGGCTTTTTTCAGTGTTTAGGAAAGTTTGAATATAAGACGCCGCGGCTTCGTAGCTCAACATCACGCTCAGTAAAAATTAGAGATTAAGATCCTCATAAATGGGAAATGCCTGACAGAGTTCTCGGACCTTTTCACGAATGCGTTTCCTCGAACTAGCTTTTTTACGTTGTTTAATAGCTTCACTTATCAGGTCAGCAATGACAATCATTTCAGTTTCTTTCATCCCACGTGAGGTAATCATCGGCGTGCCTAATCGAATACCGCTTGTGCTGTTGGCAGATCTCTTATCAAATGGAATTGTATTCTTGTTGACAGTGATACCAGCTTCTTCAAGGTAGTTCGCTGCTTGCCGTCCGCTCAGCTTATCAGTAATTGAGGTTAGGTCAATAAGCATCAAATGATTATCAGTGCCTCCACTCACCAGTCGAAAACCATTGTTCATCAATTGATCTGCCAGCGTTTTTGCGTTCCTTATAATCTGTGCTTGGTATTCTCCGAACCCGGGTTGAAGGGCTTCTTTGAAAGCAACAGCTCTTGCCAAAATGGCGTGCATGAATGGTCCACCTTGTAGGCCGGGAAAAACGGTCCGATCTATATCTCCTGCATATTCACTTTTGCACATGATGATTGCACCGCGAGGACCACGTAGCGTCTTGTGGGTAGTAGTAGAGACCACATGGCTATAAGGTATTGGATCAGGATGAACTTTCCCTGCCACCAGTCCCGCAATGTGAGAAATATCAGCAAAAAGATACGCATCAACCGAATCCGCAATCTTTCGCCACTCCGAAAAATCCAGTAATCTGGGATATGCACTGGCACCAACAACAACCATCTCAGGTTGGTGCTCTTTGGCCAAATCAGCAACATAATCAAGATCTATAAGTTCGGTATCTGGACTAACTCCGTAATGAATGATATTGTAATAGTAACCAGAAAAATTTTGTGGAAGACCATGAGACAGGTGACCACCGTGATCAAGCTTCATACTCAGAATGGTATCACCAGGCTTCAGTAAAGCCTGATAAATAGCCATATTTGCTTGTGTGCCTGCGTGTGGTTGAACATTAACATGTTCGGCGTTGAAAAGAGCTTTTGCCCGCTCAATAGCCAAAGCCTCGATTTTGTCACAAGGTAAGCAACCATTATAATATCGCTGATAAGGATAACCTTCAGCGTATTTATTAGCTAAAACTGTCGCCTGTGCCTGCATAACTGCCTTGCTAGCATAATTCTCAGATGGAATCAGCGTTAAGGTGTCCTGTTGCCGGATAAGATCCTCATTCGCAATTTCAAAAACCTGAGGATCAAATTCCTGAAGTGAACTATTCATTCGATTTTCACTGTAACACTTGCGTGTATTCAAGCATGCGTATTGTATATAATAAGGTTTTATTACTGATAGAGGAACTGATTGTAGCATAGCTTTTTGGTACGTTTCAAGTCAAATTCTCCATGGATATCTCCAGCACATAATGTTTGAGTGGAGAACATCACGGACAACGACCGGTAGGATGAAAATTATCGGCATTTATTGATTGTTGTTATGTGTCATTGTTCACCTTTTACCTTGATATATTGGTTCCTCAGCAATCAATTATCAATCTTGGTTTTGATCCACTACTAATGATTCAGTTAGTAGCTATAAAAAGACTTCAAATGCCTCTTTACATTTAAGGAAAAATATGACTCATCATAAAATCAGCAGTATAGTTGATACTTTAGCATTCGAAGGGAGTTGGTAATGAATGTCTTAATTACAGGTGCGGCCAGTCAACTTGGTCAGCAAATTATCGCTGAGTTAGTTTCCAATCATCAACTTCGCCTTTTAGACAGCACTATGCCAGACATCAAACATGAAAACCTTGAGTTTATTCCAGGAAGTATAGTTGATCCCAAGATAGCCAATGAAGCAATACAGAGCATTGATGTCCTAATCCATACTGGCGAACCGCCCCAAAGTCTACCCCAAGATCCACTTAAACGTGGGCAGATGCTTCTGGATCTCGCCACACGAGGTACGCACGTACTTTTCAAAGCCGCAGTTGAAGCCGGAGTCAAACGCTTCATTTACGGTAGTACGCTTGAAATTTTCGGCAGCTATCCCGACGACATCTATATCAGCGAATTTTATAAACCGTTGCCGACACCAGAAATTCATCAAATGACTCGCTATTTAGGGGAGCTTACCTGCCGAGAGTTCGCCCGAACGTATATGGTCACAGTTACATCACTGCGTCTGGGTAAACTAGTATTGGAAGAAGATGTTGCTGATCAGGATCTTGATCTGATGTGGCTTGATTTTCGGGATGCTGCTCAGGCTTTTCAAGGAGCTCTAAGACGTGATCAAAGTTCATCTGTCCAGTGGACACAACGCTGGGCTGTCTATCACATCTGCGCACCGCTTGAGAACCCCAAGTTCCTGATTTCTCAAGCAGGTCAAATCGGATATCAACCGCAGCATAATTTCCAAAATTGAAAAGAGGATTCCATGAAAAAGAGAGTGTTAATGCTGGGTGCCTCCGGTAACATTGCTCCCTACTTGTTGCCAGGGCTAGATCCATACTATGATCTCTGTTTAACTGATATTGTTGCTCATCCAGACAACAAACCAATTATCAATGTCGATATCACCTCATACCAGCAGGTCTACGATGTTGCACAAAGTATGGATGCAATTATGAATTTTACAGTAATTCGAGACGATCCGGATCAAAGTTTCCATGTCAACACACTCGGTGCTTGGCATGTCATGAAAGCGGCGTCCGAGCTTGGAATCAAAAAAGTCATTCATACTGGGCCGCAATCCATTCGCAATGCCTATGACCAAGATTTCGACATTGTCGATGTGCCCCGTTCACCTGGAACAGGATATTATGGAATTACCAAATTCTTGGCCATGGAAATCTGTCGTACTTATGCCCGAGCGTACGATATTCAAACCATCTCATTTGTCTTTAACGGTCTTGGACCTCGACCAACTGAAAAAGTGACCGAGCAAGACTTTCCTCCGTTCACGGTTGTCTGGGAAGATCTCCAGTTAGCTTGCCGACTGGCACTCGAAATTGAATCTGTGCCCGACAATTTTCAGGATTTCAATATGCTCAGTTACGAGGGGCATGGAAAATACAGCGTGGAAAAAGCAAGGCAGATCCTCGGGTTTGAACCAACGGGAAAATGGGAAGACTACTTCAAACGTCCAATGTGATACGGGAATAGCCTCATATTAGCATTATACCAATTTCACTGAACATTCTTGGCGAAGGTTATCATGCTGATCATGGTACCAACACCTTTTTACCTACAAGTCATGCCATAGGTTCATTTGATTACGTAAACAGCGGTGTTTATCTACCTACCACTACCAAGGCTAGTAGTGCCCTATTTTATTCCTCGTACCTAATACATACCCGCCATTCCCTTTGAGAACAAGCGTAAACAGTGCACGTCTGCAATTATTTATTAGTAAGCCGTGTAGTCCGGCTCAATTTCCTCAACAGATACCGACCGCCCTTCTTGCGCTGACTGGATTGTCGCCAAAGTGCAGGCTACTGCACGAACACCATCCTCATCATTATATCGAGGCTTGGTATCATTGAGAATACTGTCGATAAGGTGGTACACTTGATTAATATGCCCCTGACTATAATAGCAGATATCCGATTGCCAAACATCATCACCGCCCTGATCAAAACGGAAGCAATGCGTATCCCTATCCTGCCGATGGAGAATAAGGTGTTGTTGCCGATTTTCCCAGATCAGGTTGTGGCCGCCTTCACCTAGAACTTCGATCATGCCGCATTCACCAATAATTGTCGTGCTGAAGCCGTGCACATAGTCATACTTGCCGTTGAGTCCCTCAGCGCGCATCCATACACCTTGACAATCGGTATCTTCATATTTCCAGGTGATAATGGGTATATCAACCTCAGGGACTGAGTAGGTGTTATGAAGTCGCTGCCCCTGTGCCGGTTGACAGGTCCCCGTCAAGGCATAGACCTCAGTGATTTTCATGTCTTGCATAAAATATTCGGCGGTGGCGAAAAAATGAACGGCATGATCAAAAATCCATGGGTAGTCACCTCCACCGGATTTTTCGGCGCTCATACGCCAATTTCTGTTGGAGGGAGGCTTGCGATCAGATCGCCGATTTCGTCGCAACCAAGGACCGTGCCGCTGACGTATCTGCAGTGGCCGACCGATTTCACCTGCTTCGATCAATTCCCGTGCCTTCATGTGTGAAGCGATGAAGATATAGGTCTCACCAACCATCAACTTCACGTTCGATCGACGCACCGCTTGACAAGCACTCTCACCTTCGCTCACGCTGCGGCAGAACGGTTTCTCGCAATGGATATGTTTTCCCGCTTCGGCAGCACTTATAGTCATCGGAACATGTAAAAAAGTTGGTGTGGCAATGTCAACAGTGTTTATTTCCTCATCTTGAACCATCGCCTCATAATCGGTATATATTTTCTGGATACCGTGTTCCTTGGCAAAATCGCCTGCGTTCTCAATATCCGTATCACAAACAGCAACCACCTCGGCATCCGGATGCGAGACGTACCCCTTGAAATGCGAATTGGCTGCCAAACCAAGCCCAACCATACCTACTCTAACAGTTTCTAACTTCATTGCGATTTTCTTAACGCAGGATTTAGCTCGTTTCCTCTTTCAGTCTCTTCATTGCTTCCTGTTTGACTTGTTGCCAACCAATCCAACTTTTTTCACCCTCGTAACGTACGATGTCATGAATAGTAGCACGAGGTTGGTAAGTGACATAGTTGCCTGTATGCCAACCAAGATTTCGGTAGATCATAAAATCCCCCGCTCCAAGATGAACCTGCACTGCTCCAGGGAATTGCTGGCAATGATCAAGATAATAGCGTTCTGCTTCCACATTGGACATCCCTTCTATTGGCCCTCTTAAGATTGGCCCACCTGTTGTCTGTTGTTCACCTGGTAGATCCCACTGTCTCAAATGGCTTCTTGGAACAAACCAAGTACACGATTCGGCGTAAATGGCACAGTTAACTTGGTTGTAATGCCTTAGGTCGTGCCATACTTCTGCCAGTTTGGCTTTGACAATTTCGTCGTACGCTTCAGGCGGCACTTCAACCACCCCATCACGATGCCAACCAATGTGCCAAGGATGTTCCAGTGGTTCAACCAGTAACCCCATGATATCTATGTGCCCATGTGTATAGTTTTTTCCGAGGAGCCTTTCAATTGTGTCTTGCAGTTCTGGCAACTCAATATAGTCGTAAAACGGCTTCAAGTTCAAATCGCCGGCATAGTCGGAGAGAGGTTGAATCCGCTGCGTCTGTGCCCCCTTGAGTTGATGCGCCAAATCACGCGCTTTTTTGGCTTCGATACGCAGATCTCCAAGTAAGGATGGCGGAACGATGCCTCGAAGAATTAAATATCCTTCTGCCAAGTACTCATCGATCATCCAATCACTGAATTGGAAAGCCAGCAGTTCGCCTCCATGAAAAATTAAGTTTAACCATTTTACCTTTTGATAAACTCAACAGGCCGTTTATCAATGGATCATTGTACCAAGAACTATGTTGTGTGTAAAGGACTGAGCTTGAAATTTACAAATTTTTGGACTACCAGACATAATTCAAACCTACTAATAATCTCAGCCACGATTATACAAGACTACCGAGTCGCTGCTATTGTTTGAGAATTAATAGCTTGTCCGAACCTAAGATTCATGTTAAGTTCAACCCCAAATCTGGAGGATAACATGATGACGCATGAAAAATTATCTGACGGTGGCGACATCCCAATGATTGGCCTTGGAACTGCAGGATTACAAGGTGATAAATGCGAACAGGCAACCAAGTGGGCACTCGAAATTGGCTATCGACACATTGATAGCGCATGGGCGTACAGAAATCAACCAGCGATTGCAACGGCCATAAAGCAGACCGGAATTCAGCGCGAAGATCTATTTATTACCTCCAAGGTTTGGCGAGATTATCTTAGTTACGAGAAAGCACTGAGACAATGCAACGAAATCTTGGATCAGTTACAGATGGATTATATTGATCTGCTACTTACACATTGGCCTTGCAATGCAAATGTGAGGAGTGCCAAAGGTCCAGAAAACGTGGTTCCACTTGAGGAAACGCTAGCAGCTTTTAACGAGATTCACAGAGTGGGCAAGGTCAAACACATCGGCGTCAGTAATTACGGTATAGATCTAATAAAACAAGCACAAGAAATCTCGGCGGTGCCTATTACAGTTAATCAAGTTCATTTTCATCTAAGTGATCGGAACTGTAGTGAAAACGTATCACAAACCCTGGTCGATTTCTGTTTAAAATCAAACGTTGTGATGACAGCATATTGTCCACTTGCATCTGGCTGGTGTCCAGCAGGCGGTGGTATTCTCACACATCCAACCCTGACTGCAATTGCACAAAATTATGGTAAAACGCCGGCACAAGTAGCCCTTAGATGGATCATAGAGCAAGGCGTAACTGTGATTCCAAGGTCCAGTTCTCAAGATCACCTGCGTGAAAATATGGAGATCTTTGACTTTGAACTCTCTGAAACCGATACGGCACGACTTAACACACTATAAGAGATTTTTTGGCGAAAGAAACGGCTACAAAAGATGCAACTGTTACAAAACTCCCCAGTCCCTGAAATCCTGAAACCTATATACCATTTGATCTGAGTCAGGATTCAGAGGTCAGCCTGACCATCTATGACATGGCTGGACGTCTGATATGATGGATAGATTTAGGGTTTCAGGAAACTGGTGTCCATCTGCAGAGGGACCAAACTATCTACTAGGATGGGCGGACGTAGCCAAGAATCAGCAGCAAATGTATAAGCAACATTCGAACAATTACTTCATACACTTTTGCCCAACTGTATTATATGCTTTTATCGAATATAATATTTATCAGTAAAAGTAAAAAGAAGGAGACTTAAATGCCACGGATGACTGGTGGGGAAGCCGTTGTTCGTTCTTTGTCAACATATAACGTCAGCACTGTGTTTGGAATTCCGGGTGCTCATAATCTGGCTATATACGATGCTTTGCTTGACGCAACCGATATCAAGCATATTGTTGCACGTCACGAGCAAGGTGCTGCATTCATGGCCGATGGTTACGCTCGCATCAGCGGGTTAGCTGGTATCTGTATATGTACTACTGGAACCTGCTGCCCTCAACACCCTTGCATCGCTCGGAACAGCACTCAGCGACTCATCCCCTGTACTCTGCATTGCCAGTCAGATTCCGGTTGCAGGGATTGGCTTGAATAAAGGATATTTGCATGAATGTCGTGACCAACTAGGCTGCCTTCGTCCGGTAACTAAGTGGTCTGGCCGTGCCAATACGGTGTCTTCGATTCCTCGCGTGATGAAGGAAGCTTTCATGCAAATGCAGAGTGGACGCCCCGGTCCTGTAGCCATTGAAATCCCCTGCGATGTTCTGGATGCAAGTGACGACGTTGAGATTTTAGAACCAGCTACAGTCACTCGTCCGGAACCTCATCCTGAACAGATCTACCAAGCTGTTCAGTTGATTTCCAAAGCTCAACACCCGGTCATTTGGGTAGGAGGAGGCGTAATTGTCAGTGAAGCAAGTGACGAGCTGTTGCAATTAGCTGAACGAATCCAGGCACCAGTCTTCACCACTATCTTGGGTGAAGGTGCAATTTCGGATGAGCATCCTTTGGCAGCAGGCAGCTCAATCCTGCATCCCGCTTCCTGTGAGTATCTAGCGGGAAACTCAGTTCCTGACCCTATTGGCGCCCTGAACTCAAACGAATTCTTCGCAGCTTGTGATGCCATGGTCGCCATCGGGACAAGATTCACTGAAGAAGAAACTAATGGGTGGAGACTCCGCTTACCAGAGTCATTAATCCACATTGACATAGATCCAAACGAAATCAACCGCAATTATCCAGCAACAGTTGGCATTGTGGGAGATGCCAGACAATCTCTGCGACAACTTAACCAGTTATTAGAATCTATGCCACTGCAGAACAGTGCCGATCGATCTATGGAAGTTGATAAACTGAAAAAACGCATTCTTCAAGATTGCTGCCAGCTTGCACCAAAAGGCGTAGAACTGGTGCAAAGGCTCCGCACGGCTCTGCCGCGCGAAACAATTATTGTTAGTGATTTGACCATTGCCGCCTATTGGTGTCGACGACTGCTTGACCTGTACCAGCCACGCACATATGTGTATCCATGGGGTTTTTGCACGCTCGGTTTTGGTGTGCCAGCAGCAATTGGTGCCAAATTGGCACAGCCAGATCAACCTGTTGTGCTCCTATCTGGTGATGGAGGATTCCTATTCAACTGCCAAGAACTAGCTATTGCAGTGCAGTTCGGTGTACCGATTGTAGTACTCCTCTTCAACGATAGTGCGTATGGTGTGTTGAAACCACAACAGGAGAAACGTTACGGACGAACAAACGCTGTTGATTTAGTAAACCCCGATTTCATGATGTTGGCTCGAGCTTTTGGCGTTGACAGCCAACGGGTTGAATCTATTGATCAACTAGACTTGACAATTACTAAGGCAATAGAATCAAACCAAACTACGATCATTGAAATACCTTTGCAACTACCTTTGCCTATCATGGAACCAGCACCACGGTTACTACACCAATCTAGAAATCAATAACGTACCAAAGTGCTGCATCGTATTTAGCTGAAATAGTGAATTAGGTTCCAGCAATAATCGCCAATACCTCTGTACCAATTAGATCGTATTCTGAACAGTAACATTGCAGATTAGGTGTTATGCTTGGTATTTTCCAATACCAAGCACAAAATCCCAAACAACTCCAACCTATCCACATATAACATAGGTTCAAAAATAGTTACAAAGGAAAGTAGATGGGAAAACTGCGAGTAGGTTTTATTGGAGTAGGCGATATTACTGATCTACATTATCCAGGCTACAAAGATAATCCGAAGGCGGAATTGTACGCCATCTGTGATGTAGATGAAGAACGACTCCAAAAACGTGCTTCTGAGTGGAAGGTCGAGAAGACATACACCGATTACCGAGAGTTACTCACCGACCCTAATATAGAAGCGGTAGAAGTAATTACTCCTCATCATTTACACGCCGAGATGGGCATAGCTGCCCTAAAGGCAGGTAAGCATGTCTCCATGCAAAAGCCCATGGCAGTCAACATCGGTGAGTGCCATGAGCTGATCAAGACAGCAGAACGCTCACAGAAGTTGTTTCGTGTGTTTGAAAATTTCCGCTTCTACCCGCCCATGGTTAAAGCCAAAGAGTTGCTTGACTCTGGTGCTATTGGTGAGCCTCTTTCTATAAGAATCAAATGCGTCCAAGGCACTGGAGGAGATGGTTGGGAAATACCTTACCGCCGTTGGGCATGGCGATTCGATCCTGACCAAGGTGGTGGTGGTCGGGTCATTCTGGATTATGGGTACCATCTTTTTTCGATTGCTATGTGGTATCTAGGCACGGTGGAAAAGGTTTTTTCTTGGATCACGCATAGACCCATTCAACACGGATGGATCCTCGACAGCCCAGCGGTTGCTATTTGGAAATACCAGAACGCCGAGAAATACGGTTCCTACGAAGTAATAACCTCCGATGAAATGCTGGTGCACTCCAAATATCGGCGACCTGAAGACGAATGGGTAGAACTCAGTGGCACCCGCGGTTTCATTTGGATTAATCGTTGCACATCAATGTTACTGAACAGCCCACCATTAGTGATGTATTGCAATGGGGAAACGACAGAATTTTCTGATATTGACTCAGATTGGGGAACTAGCTTTGTTGCAGGAGTACATGACTTTGTGGAGGCAATAATCGAAAAAAGACAATCGATGTTGACAGGTGAGGAAGGAAAGGCTGTACTCCAGTTCTGCCGTGCTATTCAATTATCTGCCAAAGAGGGGCGAGAGGTCGAACCCACAGAAATCGTTTAGTTGTCATTGGCACTGTTTAGGTGACATTCCAAGGCTCCTAAACAGTGCCTCGTTCTGTTAGCTTTGGAATGCCATCCTACAATGGGAGTTTTCTGCACGGTTACCAATTTAATAAACTTGGTTTCTGTGCTTCCCAACCATCATCAGATGGAAAGACGGTTTTCATCGTAACCTTTTCGGTTTCGCCATCAAACATCGGTTTGACAATTGAAATCCATTCTTTAAAGTGTGGGGTTTCTAGATGAGCTTGAAAAGCATTTTCATCGCGGTATACTTCATAGAGATAGAAGCGTGTAGGTATTTCTACATCTTGGTTGATGTCAAATCGAAAACATCCAGATTCATCGCGTACTGAACCTTGGGCGTCTCCGAAACTTGCATTGGTGAATTCCTCAAGATACTCTGATTTAACGTTGAGAGTAACGAAAATCGAAAACATAATTTTCCTTTCCTTATTGTTGGCCTGTAAGGCAACAGATTCCATAGGTTTGACCAAATATTTTTTCGACCATAGATAATTTGCGTCAATTGCTGACGTGAAAGTTGAAACTGACAAGCAACCGATTAATCATTATTCTGATTTTTTTGTATCTTGTTTCAAATGTAAGGCTAACTTACGTTTGCAATTTCGTCAAGAAATGGTTGGAAGACACAGCTGATGAAAATCGAATGATTCACCTCCATCAACCAAATCCATAAACAGCTTTTCCCTCATCTGGTCAGAGATGTCGTCAACCAAGAATCAAGAGCATAAATATATAGATGTCAATATTTGGAGAATAAATTAGAAGCTTAAGTATCCATCTACACTTGATAAGGTGCCAGATCCATATTGGGGAACCGCATCGCTATGCCCTTTAACGTCGTTTCTGTGTAGTAAGCATGTCCCAACTCCGGCCAACCGAAGAGCGAACGCACACGTGGAGTCGTCTTTTCCCAAAAAGGCTGGAAAAACTGCTGTTCTGGGCCACTCCAAGGGTTGGCCAGTTTGGTCCAGCGACTTGTGTCGCCTCGTGCCATAGATAGCGTCCAAAATGCACGCTGTTTACGTTTATTTTCAAAGGGAATGGCGGCATGCACTAGATACGAGGAATAAAATAGGGCACTACCAACCTTAGCGGATGTTGGTACCGGCTCGGCAAATTCTGGAACTTCCCGAATATCACCGATCCCCCCGCCTAACCGTAAGAGGACGTCTGCTGCCTGTCGATGCGACCCGGGGATGACATGCATGGGTGCACAGTCATCATCCACATCATGCAGATAAACACCGCTGTTTACGTAATCAAATGAACCTATGGCATGACTTGTAGGTAAAAAGGTGTTGGTACCATGATCAGCATGATAACTGCCGCTGGTCGGTCGGTCCCGATCGCATAAATAAGTGGGCATTACAATAACTGACATCATCTGTTCCAAGACATTGGGCGAAAACATCAAGATATGCTTCGTTTTCAATTAACCGATCCAAGGAATCAAATCCTGTTGGAAACTGTGCGCGTCCATGTTCCGTGTCGCCATAGTGTGCTACAGCGTTGGTGACAGTTGGTTCAACAGAGTCGACTTTTCCTGTTTTGTCTAATTCCATCAAATATCCCGCGTAAGATTTCCCATAAAATATCTTTTCCATGTCATTTAAGGCTACTGCCATTTCTTCAGGTTCGAACAAATCTTCGACCATGATAAAACCATCGCGATGAAACGCGTCAAGTTGATTTTGGGTTAAAAGCATAATGTTCTCCTCAACATTAAGAGGTTAATTGTTAATGCAAAAGATTTCGTGGACAAGAAAATAACCTTCTCGACAAAAATATTCGATCTGTTTACCCGAAGGCACTCTAACTTCAGAACAAAGTATATTATTGGTTTATTTTTCAAACACTGACAGTATATAATTACAGATATTATACACAGGTCAACAATATGGATTCAAATGAATCTGGGCTGATGTTGACGAGGTCAGAACCTAACGTTGTCCACATTGCCAGAAAGTATCATTGTTAAACTTGCAGACCTCCTTAATTAAGAAGCCAATCAAGCCCTGAAGCTTACTACAACCTAGGTGTGGCAAGGGCATTATTCTATAGGAGAAGGAGCAGTGGATGCGGTACCTGCTCTGATCCAAGCATTGAAGGATCAGGATCCATGGATTCGTGGTAGACTTTTCCATTATAATGCGGTATCTGCATTAGGTCCTATAGGATCAGTAGATGCTGTGCCTGCCCTAATCCAAGCATTACAGGATCAGAATTGGTTTGTTCATGATGGAGCAACTAAGGCATTAAAGAAGATTAGGTACACCAGAAGCACTGAAAGCAGTTTAGGAATATCAATCCCGTCAATAATATTCCGACGGCGGTACATACAAAGCGTTGGGTATTGCATGGGTATCAGTAATTACCCGATTGATATATTGTTCTATTCTGTTTTTGATTCACTAAATATTGTAGCTTGGACACTTGAAAGTGTAGAGACGATATATGGCACGGAATAAGTTAAGATGATCTTAATTACTTTTAATTTATCTATATCGCCTTTCAACAGCGAGTCACCATGATTAATGAAAATTAAAATCGTGCCGACTACAATTGAATACTTAATTGCTCGTCTGATAATACTCGGGGAAGTTGCCGGGGTGAAGTATTTAATCAAATCCACTTTTTTCTATTTCAATCTTTGATTATAATTATTGTATGCATTTTACACAATTTTCAACAATAAATAAAACCAAGAAGGATTTATTGAGAGGATGTTATATGAAGCATGAACCATAATCAATAAATGAACTCAAAAATCAAATTCAGGCTCAGCTTAAATTTCCAGATCAGAATCCCAATCCAGTATTAAAGATCACCATGGGTGGCAAATTGCTATACACCAAAGTGCAGGTCAGTATATCAAAGAGGAATGGAAAATTGAGATTGGTGATGATGTTCCACCGTCTGCAGTTGATCAGTCAAAGTTTGCCTCAAGTTTGCCTTTGGAAATGGAGGTGGGTAATAAAACTTATGCTTTTCATGTGGTAGCCGTACCTGAATTTGATTTCATCAACATTTATGGTACCGATGTCACTGCGGCCGAGGATAATAGACTGATCTCGCTGAAATTATCAAAATACTTTTCACCTCAGGTGTATGAGTCTATTTTTTCTGGGGATCTAGAGGTGAAAATTGAAGCTAGACGAAAAAGACTAACTGTATTCTTTTCAGACATCAAAGGGTTCAGTGAATTAACAGAGAGGCTTGAACCAGAAATCTTGACTGAACTGGTGACCTGCTATTTAACGGAGATGACCAATATTGCCAAGCTCATGGCGGAACAGTTGATAAGTATATTGGTGATGCAATTATGGTCTTTTTTGGAGACTCAAAATCACTTGGACACAAAGATGATGCTATCGTTTGTATTCAAATGGCAATAGCCATGAAAAAAGCCTGGCGATCGGTTAGGTTGTCTTGGGAAAATATGGGATCTCTCAACCATTGGACATTCGAATTGGCATTCATACAGATACATGTACGGTGGAAACTTTGGTTCTCACGATCGGCTTGACTATACAACCATAGGGAATGGGGTTAATCTGGCGTCAAGACTGGAAACTAATGCAGAGCCTAATCAGATCTTAATATCTGAAGATACTTATTTATTGGTAAGAGAAACAATAAAATGTAAAAAGCTAAACAAAATTAGGGTTAAAAACATAACCATCAAAAACACCTTTTCCGTATCAACTATCTCTTGGGACAACATAACCTTGAATCCGTTAAGCTTCTGCTTGCCTATCCACCACTCTTGACAATTGTGCGTCAAACCATGGGAATGGATCACTTCGTTTCCAGCGTACACTCAACCGTCTTTAAACTTCCTTCATCACGGCTGTCCAATGCCCTGGCATCAGGATGGAATTGTGGTTCACTGCTGGCCTGTTTTTAATACCGGCATCTCTCTGAATGAGAGTACCAAAGAAAACGGTTGTCTCTAGGTAATTCCTGGTAGCCATCTGGGTGGGTATCACGGAACGAAAGATTTTCTCCAAAGCATAACCCAAGGAAAAGAAAAAGAAGCCCCTGAAGCCGTCCCTGCCATAACGAAACCTGGGGATGTTGTCTTTCATAGTAACTCTATCGTTCACGGGTCTTTTTGGTCCAGAAGTCCTGATTATCGGCGAATCCTCTATTTCCATTGGGATAATTCCGAGGATACGCTGCTGAAAGCACCGGATGAAGCCAATCGTAAGGTATATGTCTGATCGCAAAATCTGATACTGGAAGCCATCGAGTTGCGAAAAAAGCGATTTCCTGGCGAGGAACCGTTTAACTATAAGACCATTGATCCTGCTCTCCTACCAGATTCATCGGCAACATTTATAAGATAAATGGAAAGCAAATCATGCCCGAACTTGAGATTCTGCACGACAAGGACCTCTGATGGACAGATTCGTAGAAGAGAAACTGTATCCTTCAAGAACACGATTTAGTAGCTACTCAAGCATGGTGCCCCAGCTGACCACTGGACAGCCAGGTAGTATGTCTGGTAAAGTTGGGGGATAAGCACCTTTTTAAGGTCAACCGAAAGAAAGGAGATAGGCATCATGATCAAAATTGGTTCAAATTATCTAAGTCTACAGAATACAAGTGTTGAGGCATTCATCCAGACGGCTTACGATTTGAGGCTGGATATCGTTGACTTCCATCAGCGAGCATTCACCTCGACAGACCCAGAGTACCTGAGAAATGTTAAGCTGCTATGCCTGAGATACGGACTGCCGATCGGCTACATTGGTGTGAGCGGTCTGTTTACCGGGACGGAGACCCAACGGCAGGAACATACACAACGATGCAAGGATGCGATTGATCTTGCGGCCTCCCTAGGGGCACCAATTATCCGAGTGTTCTGCGCAACGGTACCAGAAAAGAACGCGGATGGCGAGGACGCGTGGCCGGCGATGATTAGCGGTTATCGGGAAGTAGCCGATTACGCCGCCACCAAAGGCATCGCTGTGGGACTACAGAATCACCCATCCACAGGTGATGAGATGCTATCCATCCGGCGCGAAACCGATCGGAAAAACTTTACCTTCATTATGGATACTGGCCAGTGGATTGGGTCACCAGGCTCGTCACCCAGAGGTGAAACAGACCCAGACATCGACTTTTACCATTTCATGGAGCAGACTGCACCGTATGCCATGTATGTCCGCACAAAATTCTACAAGATTGAAAGTGGTAGAGAGGAATGGCTAGACTATGAGCGAATCGCGGGCATCTTGAAGAGTGTAAACTACAATGGATGTATATCCATCGTGTACGAAGGTCAAAGGGAAGACCGAATCGAGCAGGTACGCCTTGCCGCGAACTATCTGCGGCAACTGCTGGCAGATAACTAAACGGGGAAATATTCAAAATGAGATCTCCAACCCAACCTCCTGTGGCTGGTCGAATCGTCCACGCACTTATGCGGTCAGAAACCTCAACAAACCAATTCACCACTCAAAAAGGGGAACTCGTCTTGGCAGACGGCGCCAAGGACAACTGGGATTAGCTTTGTATTAGGTTGAGAAAAATTAGAAATCACTTTAGTTCTACTGTTTGGTTACAAGCAAACTCAAACGCTTTGTCTACCACCAATCTATTAGGGATGCGGAACCTTTGTCCGGGAGGCTTTGACATCGATGCCAAGTGAACGGAACCAATCGAAGAGATTACGTCCGGTGGCAGTGCTTAGAACGGCTACGGAATCATTGGCGGTGTAACGCTTCTGTTTCTTAGGATCAATAAGTCTTCTTTTAGCCTGAAAGTATTTGCTGATGATTCTTGGCTCCTCTGTTCGCAATTGTTCGAAAATCCACATGGGTTTGGCCATGCGGACTACGTGTGGGATGTCCGTTCCCGATGCGAGGTCGAATTTCGTCATCTCCGGGTCGTGACGCTTGGCGCCATCGATCCATCGCTTGAGTGTGGCATTGGCTTCTTTGTTCAGCCCGAACTCACGGCCGAGTAGGATGCCCACATAGGTGGCAATGCCTTCGTTCCACATAGGTTCGGCGAAGGGAAGAACCCACGAGTGCGTGGCTTCGTGACCCAGCAGTTCCACCATGCCATATCGCTCTTCGGGGAAGTTGCCCCACCAGACCCCCAGACCGATGGCCACGCCGCTAGAGAACCCTCCTCCACCGGTTGGTAGGAGGATCAGCTTCTTGAGCATACCCTGCGTCGGAGGAACACCAAGTATCTCTTCCAGAAGTGGGCGACACCCTTCGTAAATAGCGAAGATTGTTTCCGCCAACGGCTGAAGATAGTCCGAATGCTGTATCTGGAGCCCAGTCTTGCCGGTGATATTTTCTGGCATCACGCTTTTGGGCGGCTTTGTGGGATCGATCTGCTTTCCGCACATAAGGTCTGCGAGTATCGATTGCCACATGGCCGCGTTAATGGGATCTTCCGCATTGGGTTGTCGTCCCGACAGAGCGCGAGAAACCACCAGGAGCTTACCCTTTCCTATAGGCCGAAGAGCCATAACGATCCGCGCTTTTGCATCACGAATGAGAATCTGCCAAAGCGACTGGTCCTCGAGCTCGATGGTCTTGCCGCCGTAAGTTTTTAGATCCCTTACTTCCAGTTCAGAGGATGGTTTGAGCGGCTCGCTTGCAGGTTGATCGATGAATTTCGCACCGAACGCACTGACAAGTTCGTTAAGTCGATAGGTTTTCTCCCTGCGAAAGAGCACATGTTCTCCCAGCACGACAACGCCTCCTCCGCCTTCGAGAAAGTTCCACACTGCTTGGACATCTTCGGTTAGATACAGACAGGGGGACGCACCCGACTGTAAAACGAGTAGATTTACATTGCTCAAGTCACACTTGTGGAGCGTCGCCCAGTTGCGAGCATCCGCGCCGCCGATGGGTTGGATGTAATTCCTCGCGAACCGTCCATCGAAATAAAAGGAGAAGGTGTGGGATATGTCGGTGACGGAATGAACCTTCATCATATTCTTGGTTTCAGAACCAAATAAATCTGCGGGTAACACCTGTTCAACAACGCATGAGTATAGAACAAGACAAGTTAGAACCAGTAGTCTTATACCGTTAACAACGAAAACGCTTCCTGATTTCATGTATGTCACTTTCTATCTTTTGTACATGTATTCAAGACTTTTACCAAACTGTACATGAGAGGATTTCTGCCCACAATGCGCCCATTATTAGGTATGCTTGAGTTTCCGATGGTCTAGGTGGACAATCAAAGCAGCATACATGTGAATTCAGGCATTCCAAATGGCATATCTATCCCTGCTAGGACTCTCCACAGAGGTAATTTCTTCGCCCTTCTCGCATATAATTCCAGATGCCTTCCTTCCAATATCGTACTCGTTCGCTGAATTTCTGTTCAATGGCTAACTTTTCTGCCTTTTCGATTAACTGTTCCAACTGTTTCATTCGCTCTTGAGTACCAAGCCTCCCCCAGGCCATCACCTCAGTCTGATGAAATCCACCATCCTGATCCCAATTCTGTGGAGTAGAATAGATTTGCTCTATCAAAGTATAAAAGGTTTGCATGGGTTCTGATGCTGGTCCAAAGTACAAACTGAAGAACTCATCCAATAAATCATCAACACTTTGTAACGGATCATTGTAAAGCTTTATCGTGATGTAGAAATCCACTTGCTCACCAATCCCACACAAAAAGACTCCTTTGACATCATCTCTAGCATAACCTTTGATGATCTGTTCCAAATAGTGGGCCATGAATCCAGGGAAACATTGCCATTGCTGTATTACTGCTGCCTCTTCTGGGAAACAATAGTAGTTCCAGAGGAACAGAGGTCGTGATTCAGCTGCCCATAAAGCATATTGTTCCAACTCGTTTTGACGATAATCCAAATGCCAATGATTGCGTACGGCTAGACATGGCGCGATAGCGATGTTAGCTTCCAGTTGGATGCCTTCTGGATACCAAAAATAATTTTCGTAGGCTAGCGTACTAATAAATTTATCAGGATGAGTTTTGGCCAACAGTTTGGCTACCTTATTGACAAATTTGAACCACAAGTGAGAAGCTCTTCCATCATTAAATAAATTAACGCCGTTCTTGCTACGAGACACATCGTTTTGATGGGGTTCAAGAGATTGCAGGCATCGGATACACTGACAATACTGCGCAGCGTCCTCAGGAACAACTGGGTAATAGCTACTACTTTGAGGTAGACCTAGCCCCAAAGCTTCAGCCCCCTCAAAGTAATCTTGAGCATCCTGAGCAACCTGTCTGGCTAGTGCATCAGAGGAATAACAGAGCTTTTCAAACCCTTCTCCACCATAGAACTGCGGGTACCGACTCTTGGGGAATCGTTCTGGATAGCTGTGTAACGTGTGATTGGTTTGCCAAGGAATACCGCCCAGTCGCATCCGACGTTCGTAAAGCCGGATAGCATCATTTGAGGGACTTCCAAATTGACCTTTCATCAGTGGCCAATCCCATGTCAAGCTACCAGAGATATGAGGAATTGCAGGCCTGCGCTGAATATTCTCGGGAATAATTTCTAGGGTGGGACAACGTGAAAAAACCACAGATATGGCCTTGGGTCCATAGAACCGAACCCCACAAAACCGTTCCAGAAAGTCGTAGACAGCCCACAAGGTCCCTTGTTGATCAAACATCCCAGGAATCTGCAACTTATCAGAATCTAGTTGTTGCTGGTCAGTAGCAATCGAATAGTCAATCTCAACACCAGTAGAAACTTTGGTATCCTGACCATATAGGATAATAGCCCCTGGCAGAAAGTAAATATCATATACGAGAGATTCAATTTCGCCAATGTTCCGTTGAGATGTCTTTTCAACCCCTAAGACCGTTCTTGCCAAGTCACCAAGGTATATTGGAATACCTGTTGTCTCTGTCAGTTGGTTAGAAATGGGTAGCGTCACACCTGTAATCTGCCAAATGCAGTATTGTAGTTCCTTAGCAGCGAGATGGGTAACGGAAGTTGGGTTCTGTGCTATCAGAATAGTCGCCTGTGGCACACCATCATCTACAAGTAGCAAGGTCTCGGTGTTCGTCACAGTTTTTTCCATCGTATTGCCATCCTCTTTGACCAATGGTTGAGCGTTTCTAACTGTTGGACTTCAATTTGTTAGTTTTAACACCAACTCTTTAGCATTTGGAAAATAGTGGTCCCTCAAGCGCTTCCTGGCTAGATTGCATTCGTCCAGACTGATCACCACCAAGCCACCGGTATGCCCGCGGATAAAGCATCAGCGCGCGATCCTCAAGCGGGAGTTTCAGCGGCACATTACCCCATAGAGCCGAGTACTTTGCAGCAATTGCTACCTCGAGCGACTGCCGCAGGTCGTGTCCAGACACGGCCAACTCACCACCATTCTCCACTACCTCAAGGAAGGACATAATCGAGGTAGCCATGTAAGAAAAGCGGGGATATTGTAATGGCTTGTAGGGCCGATTTACCTTTAGGCGAGCTCCACTGGAATCGAAACCGTGGTAAATTTCAGGAGGTCCCCAATCCCAACGGATTAGCGCTTCATCAGTCCATACATCCACGCCACGATAAGGGGTTTCCCCACCGAAGACTGGGCAGACAAGACCATTGCTTAGACGGAAATGCCCATTGATGACAAGGCCGTCGTCATTATCACTCTTGAGTGCCTCTTCGGGTATCCCCCAAGTGATAACTTCAGTAACTTCAGCTTGAGTAAGCAACCGCAACACAGCTATATGCTGGCAACCACCACCAGAGATCTCACCCCCCCACCGATGCACGCTAGAACCGCGGAGTTCCCCGTAGTCGCCGGCAAGAAGCCAGCTAGCGACTTCTTGAACTTCGGAAAGTGCCCGATGAAGATTGCCCCCGGCAAAGACAACACCGCGCTCTGCACAGACATCAACCATTTGGTCGACGTCTGCCAAACACGCTCCAATCGGTTTATCAGTAGATACTCCTTTGACACCTGCCTGCGCACTGGAGATCACTGCCTCCTTAATGTACTTGCCAGGCAGCACCACCACAGCGATGTCAGGCACAATTTCACGGTACATGGCCTCAGCATCCGGATAGAGCGCTTTGACGCCGAAGCGTTCACCAACAGCTTGCCGCCGCTCCGGGTTGTATTCCGCTAGAGCAACCAATTCGGTGTTGGGCAAAGTCTGGTATACCTCGGCGTAGTGTTGCCCGAGACGACCACAACCGATGATGGCCACAGTGTACTTTAATTCATTCATGACTGACTCCTCTTCACTATTCCTCTGCTTCTGACAAGCACCTGTCAATGGCTCCAAGTTAATTATTTAACTTCATAGCCTATGCAATAAGCATCATCACCAGCGTCTTGATGATTTTTTTCAACATCTGAATAAGATTCATTGTTTTGGCGATATGGCTTTAACCCGTTTGTTCTGCACCGTTGGCGTCCCTTCCAAGTAGCCTAGGGAAGCTAGAAACCTGTCGGACTCGAAGACAGTTGCATTATAGTAAGGGTTATTACCGTCCCGATAATTGAAGAACCCATGTGGCTGATCTTCATAAATCCATAGATAGCAACAACCGCCAACTTCGATCATCCGCTTCTTGTATTCCTCGGCAGTGGACACGGGAATCAACGAATCTTTGGAACCGAGAAAAACGATGGTCGGACAGATCCCCTTAGCAATGTTGTGCAAAGGAGAAAATTCCTGCCAACGATTCTTGACATGCTCATGTCCAAATCCACCTGGGCCATTGTCAAAAACAGGATTGAAGAGTACCAAAGCGCTTGGTTTAGCACTGACTCTCAGATCTTCGGATGGTTCGTCAAAAGCCATCACAGTAGCTGCTGCCGCTGCCACCTGAGCGCCAGCGGAACCACCGCCAGCTGCAATGCGGTCGGGATCTACACCCAACGTCTTTGCATGTTGCCGTATCCATCGGATGGCTGATTTCCCATCAGTAACACATTCAAAGGGTAACGTGCCGTGCCGCGAACTAACACGGTACTCGGCGGAGATGGCTACCATGCCACGCGAAGCTAGATATTGAGAGTGAGGATGGAATTGGCTTGGCGTTCCACCAGTCCACCCGCCGCCAAAAAAAAACACAATACACGGATGCTTATCGTCCACCCGGTGATCCTTCGGTTTGAATACATCGAGATGGAGTTTTACTTTTCCCACTATCTTGTAAACCATCCGTTCATCCGGAACTTTAGCAGTACTGACAGCCTGAACCAATACCTGTATTCCCGTGATTAACCCCAATGGGCATGACATGCTGATATTTACCCTCCTCTCTTTTGCCGCATTTATAACTTACAAAACCAAGTCACCGAATCCGACCAAAATCATAAATGAAATTATTTTATCATAGCAGAGAAGGATTTTAAACGGTTAAGGTAACCACCCATACTTCACATGTATGAATGTTTAAACTTGGCATTAATTTTCATTAAGTTGAAGGCTTGAAATGGAATAAATTTCACACAAAAATCTATAAAAATGTGGCGAGAGTTAAAAGAATCTGATAGGATGTTTTGGCAGTTACTGCCACACCATAAAACCATTTCGAAAAGAGATCGATTCGAAGTGCTAACCCTTAAGGATAAATTGATGGAGCACCACCAACCAAATATTATATTTATTATGTCCGACGATCACGCTTCTCACGCCATTAGCGCCTATGGAAGTCGAATCAATCAAACACCGAACATAGATCGAATTGCTGAACAAGGGATGCGTTTCAACAACTGCTTTTGCACCAACTCGATATGTACACCCAGTCGTGCCTCTATCTTAACTGGAACATACAATCACGTTAACGGTGTCACTACGCTAGCTTCCAAACTTGACGGTCGCCAGATGACGTTTCCTAAACTGTTGCAAACTGCCGGATACCAAACAGCAATGATCGGTAAATGGCATCTTGGACATGGTGGCCATTACGACCCAACTGGTTTCGATTACTGGAACGTACTTCCTGGTCAGGGCCTGTATCACAATCCTGAAATGATTGAGATGGGAAGTAAAAAGGTGTTTGAGGGATATACTACTGACCTGATTACCGATTTCTCGTTGGACTGGCTGACAAACCGAGATCCGAACCGGCCATTTTTCATGATGACTCACCACAAAGCACCGCACCGGCCGTGGGATCCAGATGAAGCGCATATGCAGATGTACCAAGATATGGACATTCCGGAACCAGAAACCTTTAATGACGATTACAGTAATCGGGCCTCGGCCGCCAGCGAAGCCAAGATGCGTATTGACCGGGATCTCAATGCACGGGATCTTAAAAACCCTATTCCTGAAGGGCTGTCAGCCGAAGAGGAGAAAAAATGGAAGTACCAGCGTTACATTAAAGATTATCTCCGCTGTGTCGCTTCAATCGACGATAATGTCGGCCGATTGTTAGATTACCTTGATCAACAGAAACTGACAGAGAACACGATTGTAGTCTATACTTCTGATCAGGGGTTTTTTCTGGGGGATCATGGATGGTACGATAAAAGGTTCATGTACGAAGAATCATTACGGATGCCGTTCTTGATGCAGTATCCAAGTGAAATAAAAGCTGGATTAGTCAATGATAACATGATTTTAAATGTCGATTTCGCACCGACATTTTTGGATTGTACCGGAATCGATATTCCCGATCAAATTCAGGGCAGTAGTTTTCGACCTCTCATGCAGGGTGAATTACCTGAAGGTTGGCAAACATCAATGTACTATCGTTATTGGATGCATCTTGCACATCATAATGTTTACTCTCACTATGGTGTCAGGACGTTACGTTACAAGCTGATTTATTACTATGCCGACGCACTCGATCAACCAGGGGCTATTGATGATCCGCGCCCTCCGGAGTGGGAACTTTTCGATCTGGAAAAGGATCCGTATGAACTTAACAATGTCTATGATAGTTCAGAGTACACCGAAATAAGAAAGCAACTGGAAAACGAACTTCACCGATTGCAAATGGAAGTTGGTGATCAACCTTATCCAAGTATGTTGGATTAATTTGCTCATCGACCTCAAATTGATATGGTTACCACAAGCAAGATGCTAAATTTACAGCAACAGGTTAAAGATTTTTGTCAAAGGCGTCAGTTGGACGCACCGTTGGAATTTCGAATGCTAGATCTGATCTCAGAACTGGGTGAAACAGCCAAAGAAATCCTGAAGATGTCTGATTATGGACGCCGAAAGTTCCAAATTCGACCAGAGTTTTCTGGTGAACTAGGCGATGTATTTTTCTCACTTATCATAGTAGCCAACCTGTGTAACATAGATTTAGAGGAGGCTTTACATCAAACAGTAACTAAATATGAACACAGATTGCAGCATAAAGGGAATCCGGGTTCAGAAAGCAATTAGAGGACGAATATGTCAAAACAGAAGAATAATATCTTATTGATCACCAGCGATCAGCAACACTGGGATACAATTGGATTGGATAATCCGGAGATTCAAACCCCTCACTTGGACCGGTTGACACAGGAGGGGATGATATTCAAACGTGCCTATTGTCCTAACCCGACTTGCACACCAACACGTGCATCAATTATTACCGGCAAATTCCCGAGCCAACATGGTGCTTATTCACTCGGCACCAAACTGTTGGAGAGCCAACATACCGTGGGTGAAGATTTCCTGGCAGCCGGGTACCGTACTGCATTGGTGGGTAAAGCGCATTTTCAGCCGTTACAAGGCACAGATGAATTTTCATCCCTTGAATCCTATCCTATTCTGCAGGACCTTGACTTTTGGCGGAATTTCGATCAACCGTTTTACGGTTTTGAGCATGTAGAGTTGGCGCGGAATCACGCGGATGAAGCACACGTTGGTCAGCACTATGCAATATGGATGGAAGAAAACGACTGCACGAATTGGCGAGATTATTTTCGGCCGCCGACCGGAAACAACAAAAACCAGCACCACACCTGGTTAATTCCGGAACGGTATCACTACAACACATGGATCGCTGAACGTACCAACACTCTCATCAACCAATATCAACAGAACGATGACAATTTTTTCTTGTGGGCCAGCTTCTTCGATCCCCATCCGCCATATCTAGTACCTGAACCTTGGGACACGATGTATGATCCAGAAAAACTGACTATCCCCTCAATTGTTGAAGGTGAGCATAATCGGAATCCGCCTCACTTTCAGATGACGCAGCAGTCGAATCCTGATTTTTCTGCTTGGCGTGAGAGCGGAAAAGGCATTCACGGCTGCCATTCGCATCTTCACGATCCGAATCAACTGGCCAAGAACATAGCTATCTATTACGGTATGATTAGCATGATGGACTGTTATATTGGTAAGATTCTGGACTGTCTGGATGCGTATGGTCTGGCAGAAAACACACTGGTTGTTTTCACCTCAGATCACGGTCACTTTTACGGGCATCACGGCTTAACCGCCAAAGGACCATACCATTATGAGGATCTGATTCGCGTACCGATGATCGTTCGGCAACCAGGGCGTGTACCAGCCGGGGAAGTCTCTAACGCGCTACAAACCTTAGTCGACTACGCCCCAACATTTTTGAGTAGCATAGGTATTGATATACCATACCAAATGACTGGTATTGATCAAAGCCAAGTTTGGTTCGGACAGCAGAAAACAGTGCGGGATCATGTAATTGTCGAAAATCGACATGAGCCAACAACCATCCACTTGAAAACATGCGTGACTGACCGTTATAAAATCACTGTCTATTATAATCGAGAGTATGGCGAACTTTTCGATCTGCAGGAAGACCCGGGTGAAGTCAACAATCTGTGGAACGACCAATCATCTGCCAATCTAAAAGCGGATTTGATCCAAAAACTCCTGTTTGCAGAGATGGGCAAGGAACCGATGCCAATGCCCCGCATCGCCGGCGCCTAACTACAAATATAACCGGAAATCTTTAAGACGATCAAAAATAATCCGGTTGCTGTCATGAAAATTATGCGCGGCATCATAAGCAGTCCGCACAACATAGATTAAATCATTCTTATCAAATTGCCAATCGACGTATTGAAAACCTGTTAGTAACAGAGAATCCTGCCAAGACAGATCCGAGTCGTCGGCCAGGAGTTGATGCCTTACTTGCCAACTGATTAAATCTTCGGATACGGACAACGATAAGATATTGCGTTGTTGGGCACGATTGACGTCGGTATTGTTGTTGACCAGTGACAAGTACATTCCTGTTACTGAATCTTTTCGGATACTAAACTTTGTCATGCCACCAGGAAAATCGATGAAACCAGTTTCCGGATCGAAAGAGATGTTTCTTCCCTGGTCATGCACTTTGATGATAGCGGCCTTATCATGAAGCGGGATTGAGTTGAAACGTAAGATGTTCCAGATTTCACCCTCAGGAGTCTCGATAACGTTTCCTTCAAGCCAACCTGGGCGTTCCAGTTCCCCCCACTCTAGCGGTACCCACTGCGGATCAAACGACACTTTATTGCTGATTGTCCAACTATCGGCAATCAGCATGTCTGATTCCAGATCCGCAGATATAACCAAGGACTGAAACCCACTGCCCCAAGTGCAGGGATCACAATCCTCAAAAGCGCGATAAATACGACCATCTTCTATTAGTATTGGTACTGGAGCGCAATGGTAATTTGGGGCAGCACGATAAGGTCCCCCTTTGAAAAGTAATCCGGTTTTTTCGTCTTTAGGATGCGTCCAAGTATAACCACCATCATCACTCCGCCGAATAACAATTGCCCCGTATTGCTGGGAAACACCGATCAAGTATACCGAATGATGATGGATGAAGAGTGAACTCCAGTAGGCATTGGAAATATGGGTAATATTCGACCACGATTTGCCGTCATCATCTGAACGATAGACGCTTGTCAGGTGTTCTTCATCTTCGTGATTACGAGGACAGCCTTGGCCGAAATAATCGTGCGTGACTAGTAGATCCCCATCCAGCAGCCTGATAATGCTTGGACTGCCGAGATACGTCCTCGATTTGAACGACTGAAATTTAATTTGATTAAACTGCATCGATGAATCCTTTATAGCAATTTACAAAGATACCATAATAGCACATATTCCAAACAGATTCCGCGGTTATACCGCCATCAGGAAATATGGGCAAAAATCAATATCATTGTAAATAGCGGACACCCTTTCAGACATTTCATATAGATAATTTTGGATCCTTGTTATAATAAACTTTTGTTAGTCGAAGAAGAGAGAAACTGATGAAGTCAGCAACAATTGTATTCACAGGCCAGCAAAAATGTGAAGTTGTGGAGGAACAGGTTTCCAACCCTAGTCCTGATGACGTACTAGTACATACAGTGGTCAGCCTTACCAGTACCGGCACAGAAAGTTTCTGTTATCGTGGGGTATTTGATACCGGCACAGGCTGGTCAAATTGGGTAAACTACCCATTTTACCCAGGCTACAGTGCTGTCGGAGAGATCACTGAAGTGGGATCAAATGTATCAAGCCTCAAAGTTGGAGACCGCGTATACACCGGTGCCAATCATAAAGAATACCATTTAACCAGACCAGAAAACGTTGTCAGGTTACCTGATAACGTCAGTTGCGAGGCGGCCGCTTGGTCAACTCTGGCAACAATTACCCAGACTGTGGTTCGCCGTGCCGAACACGCAATGGGAGATACAGCAGTGGTCATCGGTCTTGGACCGCTTGGTCAATTAGTAACACAATATCTACGAACTATTGGTTTAGGTGACATTCTAGTAATTGATACCATACCCCAATGTCTGGCAACCGCAACTCGATTCGGCGCTACAGCAGCTTTTAACGGTCTGGCTGCAGACGCAGGTGATTTTGTGTCTGAACAGACAGAAGGGCAACTGGCTGACGTGGTATATGACGTCACCGGACACTGGCAAGTGTTTCCAACAGCCCTGCCGTTAGCTCGTGATTTCGGCCGGTTGATCCTACTTGGCGATTCGCCGGAACCGTCGAAACAGCGTTTAACACAAGATATCCTTACCCGTCAAGTTGCGGTAGTCGGCACACATAATACCAGACTACAACCGGAATACGCCTACTGGACCAGAAATCGTCAAATAGAACTATTCTACAAGTATATTGAGCGTAGGATTTTCCATGTTGAAGATTTAATTACCCACCGTTATCAACCAGATCAGGCCCCAGAAGTGTATGAACAGTTTTTATGTGACCGTAGCTAGACCTTAGGCGTTCTGTTTGATTGGCGTTAGGATACAGACATTTTTCTGATGTTTTTTGTCAAGGAATAAAGGGTATAGGAAAATATGGATGCTGATCAATCTCCTAACATCATCTTCATTATGGCAGACGATATGGGTTATGGCGACGTAGGCTGTTATAACCCGGATTCAAAGATACCAACACCAAACATGGATCAGTTGTCCGCAGATGGAATCCGTTTTACAGATGCGCATTCTCCTTCTGCTGTTTGCACCCCAACACGGTATGGTGTTTTGACTGGCAGATATTGCTGGCGTTCCCGTTTGAAACACGGGGTTCTATATGGATACGAACCACCGCTAATTAAGCCGGAACGTTTAACCATTGCCAGATTACTGAAAAGATCCGGATATAAGGCGGCCTGCATTGGTAAATGGCATCTTGGTTTGGGGTTCTCAACTAAGAGGGGAGAACACATCGATTTCAATCGACCGCTACCCTGGCCCAATGCTGACCGCGAAATGGAAGAAAAGATCGATTTTACGCAACCAGTAAAAGGGGGACCTGCCGACCTCGGATTCGATTACTTTTACGGTAACTTTGGCTGCTCAACCTGTCAACCTCCGTATGGGTTCATCGAAAATAACCATTTTATTGAAATACCCAGTCTGTATCATGATAAACCTGTCTTCACCAGTCGACCAGGAATGATGGCCCCAAGTTGGGATCACAAGGATGCCGACCCTATTATGGCACAAAAAGCAGTTGAGTATATAGAAAAACAGAAAAACTCTGACCAACCGTTTTTCCTTTACCTCTCACCCTCAGCACCTCACGAACCGTGCGTGGAAAGCGTGGTTCCCGAATTTGCCAGAGGACAGAGTGAGGCTGGCCCAAGAGGAGACTTGGTCTGGTTAGTCGACTGGATAGTAGGTCAAGTAACAGATGCACTTGAACGAACAGGTAAAACTGAAAATACATTGATCTTCATAACCAGTGATAACGGCGCGCTACCGGGCGACCGGATTCCAGACCAAAGTGGCCAGATGCCGTATCATCTGTATGATCACAAATCTTGTGGTCACTGGCGCGGTTACAAAGCGCACATCTGGGAAGGTGGGCATCGCGAACCTTGCATCGCCAGATGGCCTAGTGTTATTAAGCCAGGAACCTCTACGGATCAACTCATTTGCTTAACCGATTTAATGGCAACTTGCGCAGCTATTATCGGCACGGATCTTCCAGAACACACAGCCGAAGATAGTTACAACTTTCTACCTACTTTAACAGGAAGTGATAATAACACGCCGATACGTCAGTCAGTAATACATCATTCGGTTTTTGGCGTCTTTTCACTTCGTCATCAAGAATGGAAATTGATTTTGGGAACACAAGGATCCGGCGGTTGGCCCCCACCCCGAGGTAATGCTCCTGATCCTGATAGCCCCGGACAATTGTATCATCTGTGGGATGATCCGGCCGAACGTCACAATCTGTGGGATGATCATCCAGAAGTTGTACAAAAGCTTACTCACTTGCTTGAAAAGTATCAAGCTGAAGGACGCAGCACCTAATGCATAAGCTTACCAAGCCGTCCATCCGCCATCAATTAACAAATTCTGACCAGTAATATAACTGCCTGCGTCACTGGCTAGCAATATCACGGCGCCCTTCAATTCCTCTGGATTCCCCATGCGGCCTAGCGGTACTTTCTCTTCCAAACGAGGGATGAAACCGGCAATATTCTGGCGAACCTGCGGTTTGGGAAATGGCCCCGGTGAAATTGCATTGACCCGAATGTTGTATTTGGCCCAATAGACAGCAAGGTGGCGCGTTAAATGGACTAAGCTACCTTTCAAAGCATGGTAATCGGGAGGGCTGTTAACCGGCAATTCATCGTAGGCATCTGGATAGCTGGCGACAACACCATACATACTGGCGATATTGATAATCGAACCCGAGACCTGGTGTTCCTGTAGGCTAAACAGTTCCATAACGTGACGCTTAGAAGTATCCATCAAATTCTCCATTTATGAGGAACAATTGTACTGTGTATTATTACAAAATCGCGTCGAAAACCAGTTTCCCTAAACTTTCGTCTCATTGATTATCCCCAAGCCTGATTTAATAGCCTCAACCAGTTACCGTGCATAATAGCAACAATATCATCATGATTGTAGCTGCGTTTCTCCAGCAGACCAATCAGCTTTTGCAAATCAGCGATAGTGTCAAGATCTGACGGCGATTGTTCCCGGCCGTATCCACCATCCAGATCAGTTCCAATTGCTGCATGACGACAGTTTCCCGCCAATTGGCATATATAATCAATATGATCGACAATCGTGTTCAAGGTGACTGAATCATTTTGACTTTCACCGATAGTCCAGCCCGGACTCAGCATCCAGGCATCGAACGCTAAGCCAATAACACCGTCCCTTTGGAAAATTTTCCGAAGTTGTTGATCATCAAATTGTCGTTGATGGGAAACCAAAGCACGACAATTATTATGACTGGCCAGCACCAACCCCTCATAGTATTCCAGCGATTCCCAGAATGCCTGATCCGAGCTATGGGTCAGATCCAGTAAAATTCCCAACCGTTCCATTTCCTTTAGTAAAGGAGGTCCCAAATCAGTCAACCCCACCTCCGTTCCGGTTCCACCCGCGTATCTTCCTAATCCGTAGTGGGTCAGACCTAGGATTCGCAGGCCATCCATTTTCCATTCTTCCAGTTGACCGGGTGTCAGAATTGGATCTGCCCCCTCCATGGTAAGAACAAACCCTAAAGGCGGTGTATGATTGGGATCTACTTCAGACTCCCACTCTTCCCACTCGGTTATTTGCTGATCCAACTCAGTTTGGTTGGTAACAATACGAACATGGCCTTCTGTTTCAAGAGCACGATAATAGGATAGCTGACCGCGGGCAACCCCATAAGATTGGGTCGTTGATTCGTAATCCACGTACGGAGTTGGCTGGCCTGTTGAACGGGCAAATAGCGTCACAAAACTGAGTCCAATTCGTCCTTTATGCATCTCTGGGAAAGCAACTGTCCCCTGAGCCCGGCCTTTGCCGGGTATTTTATTTTCCTGAGTCCGAATAGTGTAGACGGAATTAAGCAGGTTCCGGTTGCCCTGCAGCGCGTTCCAAGAAAGATCCAGATGACCATCGATAATAAGCATAAAATGAAACCTCCCCAATTTTAGTATGTCGAAACTCTATGATATTCGCGAATGAATATATTTGCATCTAAAAAATGGATGGAGTTACACTGGTTTATGAAAAATGAGGCAGATTATTTCATCAAACATTTTCTGGTTTGTGATTCAGTATTTTATATCCCAAAATAGCGAATATTTTCTGGACTTTTATGTTATTCCAAAGCAAACAGATGTTGGAGAAAACCTCCTAGATCTTTACCCTTGGATGGATTGGTAGAACATCCCTCCCTACCACCTAATGGCTAAAAGAGGTTTACCCGCTATCCAGTCAGCAAATATCTTTCTCTCCGTTGTCAGTCTTGATACAGTAGTCTCCGAAATCTGGACTCTATAGATTGAACATGCCATACAATACAATGAACAGCTAGCGCCAGCGGTTTGGCGGAATGTGGCAGAGGCCCAAGTTTGTTCCACTTTGCTGGTACATCACTGTTTTTCTGAGTTGCTGATAGATGTCTGGATACGAATTTGGAGTTTGCCAAGAGAGCATACACGTCTGCTGACTCTAGCCATTGAGTGTGTTAGAGAACCGAAACCAATGGAATTGTATAGTGGATATTTGGTCTTTATAGCCGAGCCAATGTCAAGCAATTACGAGGAAAGCTTGATAGTTACTAGCATCTTGGCTATCTTCAGTTGACGTTGTATTTATCCATTTGACTACTTCTTAGCCAATGTTCAGACCAAGACTCCCAACCCAAATCGTGCGGTGGGAATCAACATAGTTCACAAGGGTTCCTTATGTATCAACCAACCGGAATGAAAAATCGACTGTTCGCAATACAATAGTTACCAATAGCTACTTTGTAAATTCTAAGCCTCCACATAATGCACATGCAATTCAAGCTTCTCGATCTTGATGGATACAGTAGTATTCCGTGAGTTATGTTCGGCACATCGTAATGTCACCTGATTGGTGCCAAGTTTGCAGTAACTTGGTGTCACCTCGTAATCGAGCCGCAGAAGTTTTTGGTTCGGGTCGCTCTTCCAATTGTTGACGCCACCGGATGGTGATTGAGGCCCAGGTGAGAAGATCTGGCGATCCTTCCAGCCATCATCGCGAACATTAAGCGACAGCGGAACTCTGTTCAGTCCCACTTCAATCTTGTTGGATACATCAGCACCGGACACAACGAGTCGCAACAGCACCTGTTTAATTTGTTGGGCGTTGGCGCTGACATCGTCTCCGATGTACACGTAGAGCGATCGCGAATCACCATCGATGGGCAGTTCAAGAGGCAAGGCCGCGTTGTCATTACGGTTGAAGTAGCCTTCGGCCCACGGATAGCCGCCTCGGCGCTGAACGACGAACATCTTGTCCTTTCAGCGCAACGTTCGGAGCCTGCCGATCTCTTGGTACGCCTAGCATTGTGACGTTGGTCCCGGAGTCGCGCTGACTTCTTTGCACATCAGAGGATTCGCATTCGACCAGTTGAAGGTCATCACACTATCAGCTCCCTGTTGCCACCAATTTACCGCCATACCGCGAAAGAACTCGATTGGTGGATACTGATAAGCATCGCTGGCATGGTGATCGTCGTGACATGGCTGCAGTTTGATGTTGTGGCCACTGGTCACGTAGCGAAATCCTTCAATGTCACAGTCAATGCTAGGCGAACCAAGCGTCAGGATATCGACCAAATTCTCGCTAGCCTATGTGGCGATGTCGAACCCATCCTCTCAACACCCTTCAAGATTGCACGGCACGCGCGCAGCCAGCAGGAGCGGCCACTTTCGCCTCTTGGCGACCTCCATAAGCATCACACGCACCATGCGGACAAACTCTGTAACGTGATCGCGCAACTCCCATTGCCGCCCCGGTGGCAGACAAGGTACATGTCGGGCGAAGTCAAGCTGAAACCCATCGAAGTCGTAGTTTTCCGCCAATTCACAGAGAATGCGAAGCTTCAACTCTCGGACCCCAGGCACAGCTAAGTTCCATAGGCCCTGTTTCCACCACGACTTGATAACCCAATCGGGATGCGCTTGCTTGATTGGGTGAGGCTTATCCTCCCAGCCTGCCCCCGTGCCCTCCTCGTTCATCTCGACTTCGCTAATGCGGTGGCTCCAGAAGACCTCAAGCTTCCGCCGTCTTGTTTCCACAACCAACTGCTCAACCCAGTCAATTCCCTACTCTCGCCACTTGTTCAGTCCAGCCTGTGGAATTGCTTCAAGCACTTTGCTAGAGTAGGTGGCGTAACCCAGCGCCATGATGTCCCACCACACGCTATCAATCGGCGAACCGGGATCGTCGATGTAGTTGAAACGGTAGTTGAGCCACTGTTGAAAATCAAGGCCTAATTGCCCCCAAGCATCGTATTGAACAACGATCCGTCGCTGCCGATTGACCGCGTCATGGTGTTTGGTGCTAAGCGAGACTGTTTGCAAAGTTGTGGTCACTTTTCTCAGAAAGCCAGCAATCCTCTGTCCAGTGATCCCGTTGAAGCAACTTCTTTCGTGCTGGACTAGCACATCTTATCCACTGCGGTGGAATTGGTTGGGTAAAACGGTGGGGTGGCCCCGCCTCTTTAAAAATATAATTGACAAACATGCGGTACTCTTGTGGAGAATCCAAGGGTTTTGGAGCCACAGCATGAAATGTCCTAGCATTAATTAAGACCATACTGCCAGGTGGCAGATCAAAGTCCACCACCTTAAGCTGACAACCAGCTTCGTCATCGTACTCACCTGCTATTAGTTTGTCAGGGGTGACCTCTTTCGTTGGGGCAACACGAGAACTACCGGAGATCACTGAGATACTTCGATCGCCCTGTTTGAAACCAGTAGGATAATATAGCATCTGGATATAGTATTTATCTCGTTCCGCCAAGTTGATAGGATGGTCATGTTTCCAGTGATGATGATCTTGATGAAAAGGTATAGCAGCCGCACCACGAAACGCTATGTGCAACGTTGAATGGCAGAAATGAAAATCGTTACCAATGATCTCCTTTAGGGCAGCAGTGACGAAAGGTGCATCGATAAGCTGATCTGACCAAGGACCCTTATCATCCCAATTTCTCCAGTTAAAATCGTCAGTTTTTTCTCTTTTACTTCGTTGCAATTCTGTTTTTGAAAAATGTTCGCGCATTGGTTGCCAAGCAAGAATCTCCTCCATAAAACCCTTCTGCCCTTCATCGGTAAATATTCCCGGATAGGCGATGTACCCTTTTTGATGGAAGAAAGAAATATCTTCTAACGATGGGGCATCAAGCCGAAATATTGGATGTTTTTTGGCGAAATCCTGCATGATCTCGTAATCGACAGGATAGATGTAATTATCCATGTTTTTGTTTTTATCCTAATATTTATCGTTTAAAGCCAAGTTTTTGTTTAAGTTTAAACATTACCACTATGATATTATCCATTTCGCCAAGTGAACATACATAAACGACATCGAGAATCCAACCAACTTATATATCTGCCGTGCTGACATCAATTTGGGGGTACGATCTGGATCTAGGCTGCCGCTATTCTCCAATGGGTTTCAAGGTCCGCATACATTTCACCATATCACAGTTGCCTCCGTCAATGGAAATCCCAATGTATTTACAGACAAGTCCCAAACAACCGATTGTGCCGAAAATTGGCACGCGTCAGTCAAAATCAGGTTGCGCGACATCAGAATACGACATCTTCTAATTGGTTTGGCCAAAATGGATCTTGCTATGACGAGATCTGTCTTTTCATGCCAACTTAACGAGGTAGCGATACGCACTTCCGTTCTTTTCTGTAGTAGGGATACATGGCCTACTCAAATGCAACACCCAATTTAATACTTTTTTCCGGATGCAAATCCATCCCTTCATAGGCTTTTGGAGACTCCAGAAAAGGAACAACAGGGGATACAATTTCCTCACACTGAAAACGTCCTTCGCTAAGCCACTGCCAACAAATTTTTTGGATTCGAGTCCAATCCCACCGTGGATGGTCACGGTTAGGATCACTGCAAGATCGGGCGAAGATAAGATTTGGAATATTAAAATGGGCAACAGCCCCTAGATCAAGCCCACCCTTGCACTCCTTCATCCAGCCAACAACCGCTACATTACCTCCCCAGGCCAACCCACGTATGGCTTGATCTAATGCTTCATAGGCTGCGCTAGTTTCAATGGCAACATCAATTCCTTGACCGTTAGTTGCTGCCTTAAGTTCCTCAGCGACATCAACAGAAGTTGGATCTAGCGTCATATCAACACCAACATTTATTGCCGCTTGGCGACGTTTTTCAATCGGATCTACAGCAGCAACAAACGAAGCACCCGCCATTTTTGCCATCTGTACTGTTATCTGCCCAATCGCACCAAGCCCAAAAACAGCAACGGCATCTCCTAAGCGGACTTGACCATCTCTGATTCCTCCTAAGGCGAAAAGAGTTGGATCATAACAAACAGCTTCTTTCCACGTCATCCGCTCTTCCAGCCGCAACAATCCATCTGCGCGCCATGTATGTGTTTCACGAAGGTGTCCATGACCAGCAACGCGATCACCAATAGAAAAACCTTCGACGCCATCCCCAATTTCAATAATATGACCAACGCACATGTTGCCAAGCCCCATAGGGAAACTGCTACCTCGAACAGCACGGTATCCCGTTAACTCTGATCCTCGTTTGGGGGCACCAAACTCAACTTTGACACGAACCTGCTCATCACTAACAGGTCTGTCTTCATAATCTTGTAAAACGGGCTCTCTTGGGGCAACGGCAATTAACTCTTTCAACTTTCCTTCTCCTTATCCTCAACGATGGAATATAATACGGTTTGTATGGTAACATGAACTTAAAATACACATTTTTATTTAAAAGTTTCAACTATAATATAAACGTTCTGGCAAAGTTTCAACGCAAAAATCAGCACAATGAATTCTTATATTCACTACAGATAATTATAAAGGAGACAGAAGTTAATGAGCCAGATATTTCGTGTAGGCCTGACAGGTGACTTCCTAAATCCGGACGGGACAATCGGCTTCGGCGACATCGGCGTGGACACGCTGGATCAGGCAACAGGAATTGAGTGGGAATTTCTAACGGAAAACACGCCAACGTTGCGCGCAAATCAGGTACAAGGATATAATGGATTGCTAGTATTATCATCCAAAATAGATGCTGACACATTAGATGGAAACGATGATTTGGCAATTATTGCTAGATTTGGCGTAGGATACGACAACGTGGATGTAAGGGCTTGTAACGCAAATGGTGTTTTGCTAACTATCACGCCTGACGGGGTCAGACGGCCAGTAGCTGCTTCAATCATGACTTTTATTTTAGCACTCAGTCATAAACTTACTATCAAAGATACCCTGATCCGTCAGGGTCGCTGGGCAGAGAAATTGGACTATATGGGAATGGGAATTACTGGACGAACACTAGGCGTAATCGGCTTGGGAAACATCGGCCGCGAAGTATTCACATTAGCTGAGGCTTTCGGAATGCATCATCTCGCTTATGATCCGTATGCAACCATTGAACAAGCAGAAGCCGCAGGTGTTGAGCTGGTAGACATAGAAAACTTGCTTCGTGAATCGGATTTTGTTTGTATTTGTTGCGCGTTGACTCCTGATACACACCACCTGATCGATGCCGAACGGCTTGATTTGATGAAGGAGACTGCATACTTGATTAATACTGCACGTGGTCCCATTGTGGAGGAACAAGCACTAATCAACGCTCTGCGTAATCAACGTATACAAGGAGCTGGATTAGATGTCTTTGAACAGGAGCCAATTGATACTAATAATCCTCTTTTAAGTATGGATAACGTTATCCTTACCCCACATGCTATCTGCTGGACGGATGAATGTTTCTTAGGTAACGGCCTGAGCGCATGCCAAAGTATCGTGGATGTATCAGCAGGCCGTATTCCGCAAAACGTAGTCAATCACGATGTTTTGAATCATTCTCAATTAAAGGAAAAACTAGATAAATTTGCCAGCCAAATGGAGAAAAAATGAGAGAAAACAAGGTAAAACGGACTTTGAGTCAAGGCGGTATATCGACAGGTACAATGGTATTCGAGTTTAACACCTCGGGGATTGCGAGAATCGCTGCCAGCGCGGGGGCAGAATTCCTGATATTTGATATGGAGCATACTGGATGGAGTATCGAAACCGTGCGTTTACTGATGGCAACGTCGCGCGCCGCGGATATCGTTCCGATGGTACGTGTACCGACAACAGAATATCATTTTTTTTCTCGTTCATTGGACGTAGGAGCAATGGGGCTTATGGTACCAATGGTAGAGAATGAAACCCAAGCGAAAATAATCGTAGACTCGGCTAAGTATCCGCCGATAGGCAAACGAGGTGCGGCGTTTGGTATTGCTCATGATGACTACGAGGAAGGTAATATTCTGGACAAAATGTCTAGCATTAATCAAGAAATATTGCTGATAGCCCAGATCGAGACTGTACAGGGCCTGGAAAATGCGGACAAAATTGCTGCCTTGGACGGAATTGACGTATTGTGGATCGGCCATTTTGATTTGACTAACTCGATGGAAATCCCTGGACAGTTTGACCATCCGAAATATCTACAAGCAGTAACACATGTTGCAGAGATTTGTCAAAAACATGGAAAGTCGGCTGGATTCATGGCCTCCACCGTCAAGGAAGGTTGTTCAATGCAGGAAAAAGGGTTTCGATGCCTTGCTTATGGCGGAGATTTATGGTTGTACAAACAAGCCTTGCGCCAAGGCATCAGTGCGCTAAAAAACAAGGAATGATGGAAGGTCAGAAACTATGAACACACAACTACCAACTCGGGTATTGTACTATGGAAAAGACAAATTGCTGCCAGAGCAAAAAGAGTTGCAAGCTGGACCACTATCGTTGATCTTCGAAGATGGGGATTTACGGTATGTTCGTCTTGGGAATCAGGAGATTATCCGCCGGATTTACGTGGCGATTCGTGATCGTAACTGGGATACAATACTTCCGAAACTATCGAATCTTCAGATGGACACAGCGGATGACAAATTCCAAATCACTTATGATGTGGAAAACAAGCAAGACGATATCCATTTCTTCTGGCAAGGGACAATTACCGGTGAAGTGGATGGAACAGTCACCTTCAACATGGATGGTGAAGCGATTTCAACTTTTGAGCGCAACCGCATCGGTTTTTGCCTCCTTCACCCGATGGCTTGTAGCAGTATCCCATGCCGCGTCGAAAAGGCTGATGGGACAACAGAGAAAGGTGTTTTTCCCGAGTTTATCTCACCACATCAGCCTTTCATGGACATACAGGCAATTTCCCATCAAGTTGAACCTGATCTTTGGGCTGAGGTCAGGTTCAGCGGTGATATTTTCGAAATGGAGGATCAGCGAAATTGGACTGATGCTTCGTACAAAACCTACTGCACACCGCTGGCTGTTCCCTATCCAGTGGAGGTCAAAGCTGGAACGAAAGTTTCACAATCGATTAAGCTCTCCCTCAAATCAGAATCAGATGAAATTAGACCGATTGGAAAAATCAAACACCTTTCAAACAACAAAGACGGCCAGACCATCTTCACCTTCAATAAGGAGACCTCAACTCGTATACCACACATTGGTCTGGGAATCGCTTCACATGGTCAACCTCTTTCTGAAAAGGAACTGGAACACCTCAAAGCTATCAATCTATCCCATCTCCGAGTGGACATCGATTTGAACTTAGATTACCAACCAACACTACAACGCGCAATAAACGAGGCGAACTCATTAGGTATATCTTTAGAAATTGCCCTGCATCTAGACGATTCAGCCGAAGAGCAACTCGAGAGTTGGAGAAGAGCGGTTCAACAGTTCGAACCACCTATTGCAACCTATCTTATCTTCCATCAGGATGAGCCATCTACCTCTTCTCAGTGGATTGAAGTTGCTCGCCGTCATTTATCTGATGTCAGAATTGGAACTGGGACAAATGCATATTTCACTGAACTGAACCGCGATCTCCCCTCAGTTGAACTGCTAGATTTTATTTGCTATTCCATCAACCCACAAGTTCATGCTTTTGATAACTCTTCGTTAACTGAAACTCTGGAAGCGCAGGCTGTCACAGTTGAAAGTGCCCGAAAATTTTCGGAGGGGTTACCTCTCGCTGTGACTCCAGTGACTCTTCTTCCACGTTTTAATCCTAACGCCACTATGCCTGAACCGGAACCAAAAGCAGACCAACTGCCTGCTCAAGTTGATGTGAGGCAGATGTCGTTGTACGGCGCCGGGTGGACGCTTGGCAGTCTCAAACACCTTTCTCAAAGCGGCGTCTGCAGTACAACTTATTATGAGACCAGCGGTTGGCGCGGGGTGATGGAAACAGAAAAAGGATCTCAATTACCAGAGAAGTTTCAGTCAATTCCTGGCACTGTATTTCCGCTTTACCACGTGCTAGCCGATGTTGGTGAGTTTGCCAATGGGGAAATTATGCCTTCAACATCAAGTAATCCTCTGAAATTAGAGGGAATTGCTATCAAAAAGGGAAACCTGAGTCGAATCATTCTCGCTAACCTGAGCTTTGCCCCCCTAAAGGTCACAGTTAAAAATTTGGCAGAGAATGTTCTTATACGTCACTTAAACGAGGCAAATATACATTCAGCAATAACAACTCCCAATGCTTTTCGTGCTGAATGGGGGCGGCGCTTTTCAACTTCCAAGGGGAATTTGACACTCGACCTCGATCCCTACGCCGTAGCTCGAATTGATGATGTATAAGTCTATTTTTACCCCAATTTATTTAGGTCAGCAGTGTTTCGTTGTTAGTGAACATATTAATCTTAGGTGGTAATATACTCATACTGCCTCCCGACAACCAGCCATAGCGAAGTTGCTAGCGACCTGAACCATAGCCATGTTGAGAGACTCCAGCCCATGATGATGTTTAATTTACCACTTGTGAGTATCGAGTGTTTCAGAATGTAGTTTTTTGCCAATAAGCGCTATGGTAGTCTATATCAATGATTTGGTCGGTAATACGATGATTTTGTCGGTATTCGATTACTGCCTGTTTTTCTCCGCAGATTTGATCTAAGCCCCAATCATCGATAATAATGTAACCGCCGATTGAAAGTTTGGGATACAGGTGAATTAACGTATCCATGGTAGACTCATAGTAGTCACCATCGAGTCGCAAAACAGCCAGTTTGTCGATCTGTACCTTCGGCAATGTTTCATGAAACCAACCGGGTAGGAACTGAACTCCGTCATCCAAGAGATCATACCGTGCAAAGTTTGATTTAACCGTCTCCAGAGATACAGCAAATCGATTTGCCTCAATAACTTTTTCGAAATTGTACATTTTCTGATCTATAGAGTCTTGAGGAGGTGATGGTAACCCCTGAAAAGAATCTGCAGCCCAAACCCTTCGATCCGTAACCCCATGAGCAGCCAATATACCTCTCATTAGAATTGCCACGCCACCACGCCAGACACCGCATTCGATAAAATCTCCGGGAATATTTTCTTGCAGGCAATTTTCAAGACAGAATTGGACATTATTTAACCGTTTCAGGCTGCACATGGTTAGCGCATTTCCAAACCAGAAATGATTAAACCATTCCGGCTGGGATTGTTCTTCAGTAGAATCCGGGTTGATGAGCGAGTCAGCAACGTTCTGATTTAGCGTGTCCATGATACTTTTTTTTAGCTGCTCTATGTAAAGACTTTTCAATTTTTGCATTAATCTATTGAAATTCCTGAAAAGGGGGAATACTATTTGAATCTTGTAGATTTAAGAAATCAGTTGGGTATACTGTCCACTATAAAAAATGAGTGGATTGCCATCACGTGTTTCACCGGCAAGAGGCTTGCCAATAAACATATCGTGGTCACCTCCGGGAACAACTTGCACTATTTGACAGTCTATGAAAGCTAGTGCATTGACGAGAACGGGCGACCCTGTCTTTGACTCTACCAATTCCAGATCCGAAAAGTCTTTCGGGCCTGGGGTAGCAAACCGGCGGGAAATTTCTTCCTGATCGTCTCGAAGCACATTTATGGCAAAGCAATTACTCTTTTTAAGAAACTTGCGCATCTGATTCTTTTTATTAACCGACACCAGAATCAGAGGTGGATCGAGTGATAGAGACAAAACAGCGTTTGCCGTCATGCCCAAGATTTTTTCATCGCTTCGTGCCGTCACCAAAGTGACACCAGTCGCGAAACGACCCATAATTTGCCGTTGTAGAGCTGAGTCAAACACCAATGTCAATCTCCTTACTTAGAATTAAATCACTGGAAGCATAGGTACAACTTCATTAGCCAGTAATTCCATAGATCTAATCCACTTTGCCTTATCGTCCCAGTCATGTGCTATCATCAGCAGTGTACCAAAGCCACCGGTTACCTCCCAGGTATCTTGCAGTTGACGAATGCATTCATCCACGTCACCAATGATCAGATCATGTTTCATCATGTATTCCGGGGTTACTTCATTATCGGATACATCCAGATTGTGCTTCACAATATGCAACATATTGGCCGCTTTGAGGACTTTGATCAAGTAATCATAGGATCGGGCGAACGCGCTGTTTAGGGCAAATTCCCAAGCTTCCGTAGTTGATTCGCCAATATAAATGCTGCGTGATACCCGCCATATCGAACGGTCAGGAGATGATTGCCCCGCTTCTTCAGATCCAGCACAATAAGTCTGCCAATGATCCGCCAATGTGTTTGCTGGGACCAAGTTGGTGCTTATAGGAATGTAACCCCGCTGACCTGACATTCGAGCCGCTTTGGAATCACCTCGAATGACACTCATGGCCAGCGGAGGATGAGGTTTTTGATAAGGTTTGAGTAACTCGCCCATTCCATCTTTTGCATCCCGATGTTCGATTTTGATGTGCCAGAAATCCCCTTCAAAATTGAATGGGGCGTTGGTTTGCCATAACTTGAGAATCATGTCAATCGCTTCAACTGTCATGAGCCCTTGTGTTTGTGGATCAGGCAAATCAAACAACCCCCAATCGGTTGCGACACCGCCTTGACCAAAACCGCAATTCAGGCGTCCTCGGGATAGATGGTCAAGGAATGCTAGTCGTACAGCAACATTGACTGGATGATGCTGTGGCAGAATCGAGACACCAGTACCGAGACGAACATTCTTGGTTCTTGGTAGGACGTTAGCAATGAACAGATCATTAGAAGGAATAGGTTCCCAAGCCACAGTATGATGTTGCCCTACCCAGATTTCAGTGAATCCAAGCTCATCGGCACGAGTAACTAGCTCAATATCTTCTTCGAAACATTGTGTCCGGTCTTTCTCCGGTGGATGCAGCGGCATCATGAACATGCCTAATTGCATTACGTTCTCTCCTTTATATACCTAATTATATATCATTCTAAGAGTATTCCAACAGGCAAATTGAGATGTCTAACGGACATCGTTACTACTTTGGACTAACTCTAGATGATAAACGTGAACGTCATATCCCGCGAATTTATCTGTAAACAAATTCGAATCAAAGATCACACTTCTATCTTCAAACATCACGTCTAATTTTTTGATTGGTTGGTCGAATTCAAAAGTTGTCTGGGATGGCTCGTTTTGCTCGTTAACTGCAATCAACCAAGTTTGATTATCTGTATGTTTCAATAGGCACGAGATATGATCAGAACCAATTTTCAGTCTGTGGGAGGTTTCCGCAATCAAGGCTAGATAGAGAGTTTTCAGTTCTCGACCAACTGATTTCATTGTATTCCAGAATTCAGGTGTGAATGGTGTATTAACGTGAGTATGAGCTGTCGATAGAGTTGGCTGCCGCAGATAGAGGAAATACATAATTCCCTTGGTTCCGTGAGTGATGGACTGATACGTCATAAAACGGATTTCAGGATATGTTGGAAATCGTCTTAGATCTTTCTGGGGTAGATGACTAAATTCATCATCATTGAAGCGGTAAGCCTGCAGTACCATCCAAACGGATTGACAGTTCGTTAACGACCTGTGCAACAGATCCGTGTATTGACCAACATTATTGATTTCCTTATTTGGCAGATTACCGTAACCAAATGCTTTGGGTACAGGGTATATGTCTAGACTGACGATGTCAACCGCATGACCATAGTGGTGCAGCCAACGTGGATCAATAACTGATGGCGGATGATTCAGCCAAATGTCATGTTTCGGATCCAGACGTTTCAGTAGTGAAATCCCTTCAAGCAATCCTTCCACTGGAATTTTGTACTGAGAAATTTCATCTAAACTTTCCCAGCAGAAGAGAGCCGGATGGTCCTTTAAGGCATCTACAATCGTGTGCAGATAAGCAATATTCCTATCTCTATCAGCACAGTAGCGTGCATCTTCTTGGCTTCGACCAATTCGCCGCAGGTTTTGGTAAACGACTTCGTCTGGATTTAGATCTAAAGCCCACCATACATGGGCAGTAGGTATCCATTGACCTGTGCTCAATTGTACGGCCACCTTTAATCCGTGTCTATGAGCCTGATCCAGAAATTCAATCCATTTCGATGTGTCGCCATTTTCACATACAAGCTGATTGAAGTAGTGTGATTCTGCACAAGTAATGAGATTAAACCCACTTTGACTTAATTCTACCCATTCATCTTCTTTGATATCGCTTGAAACGCTATAAAATCCAATTGGAAAAAACGGTTGATCGTTCCAGATGGCGAACGAGGAAGTTTTCAATTGGAATATAGTATCTTTCTGGTTTATAAGCCGCAGATCACGAATCAGGATTCCTTCGAATGTCTGTGTAGGCAAGTACGTGGTAATCTCAAACGAAATGAATTTGATCTTCTCCCATGTTTTTAACCTTGCGCCTACTGGGGTGAACATAAACATATTATGAGTAATATGGTTCCATCCATTTTTGATTTGGGTTTGGTAATGGATGAACCCAGCATCCCAACGCTCTTTCTCGCCGAACCATATGGAAATCTGTTTTATCACTTCGGAATCCGGTATATAGACCGAATAGCTAACTTTCTCATAGTTCGAATAATTCTGCCCAGTTTTCAGTTTCTTGGTATATCTTGCCCAGTCGGATTTGATATCCAATTTCTTTAAGTAAAAGGAATGAGTTTTCTGATTATCGGTTGAACTCAGTTTCGGCGGGCTAGCACCACCGGAACTAGTCCAATCTGTGATTTCATTCATATCATCAATTACCAGTTCAACCGATGAAACTGGGATTACAGCAGGGCTAAAAAGTCCAATACTAATCATAATTATAAATACTACTAACAAGAAATTCATGGCGGGTGTTTTAACTGATTTTTATTACACACATGGGACGGATGGTGGTCTTACGAGGCCTAATGGTAGGGTTATTTTTATCATATGGATTTGATGTGTTGAATCCAGTTAGCTAATAGCCTTTTCAAGATCCAAATAGTAGTTAATCAATTCATCAGCTACGCGCAGTTGATAGGAATCTAGAGCGCAATCTGGATTTCGAACAGTTGCATTTTGAAAAATTCCTTTTTTCACCAAAAGACGCTTAAAAAAGGCAATCGAAGTTCCCAAATCCTGATTGGAAAATGTTAGGATTGGTAACAATCTCCGAAACAGCTGGAGAGATTGGACTCGCTGATCATCGACAAAATATCGAAAAATTTTGCTATAGACTTTGACCATTGAACTTTCTGGTATCATTGCGTCTACACCCCGATCTAAGGCTTCTATCATTTGCATAATCGCCCACCCTCCGGCGACGAAGAAATCTTTTCCAAACGCTTGTCGTATGGCCGTATACTTTGGGCCAGCTGGTATAGTTTCAATCTTCATTCCTAATAAGGTTGGCAATACTCCACGCAATGCTTCGATTGCCCTCATGTTTAGCCCTGGACCATTGAATTCAAGATCCTGAATGATCAGCGGCAGTTCTATGCCATCAGACACGTTTTGAAAGAACGGAACGATCTCGTCTAATGCTCCATACAGCGCATTGGGAACAGCAACAAGGTACGCCTCAGCATCCACTCTCTTTGCCAGTTGACCAAAGTAACGGCAAGCTTTAACCTTTTCCGATGACGCTCCGATGATAAGTGGTACGCGTCCTCCTACTTGCTGAGCTATCCAGATAACAAGCTCTTCTCGCTCAGTTTGTTTTAAATAGGCAACTTCACTAGCTACGGCCGGAACCAGAAACCCATTGACATCCGCATCAATTGTTTCTTCAATTAGTTTAGCCAGACTATCATAATCTATTTGATCATGATGAATAAAGGGGAGTTGAAGAACTGATACAATTCCTTTTAGCATGATAGTTTTATCGATTTTGGTCTCAGTGATTTATACAAGGATCCTACCTATATCTCAAAACATATGGAATACCCGTTCATACTATATGGCTTCGACAAGTGTAATCCAGATCGAATATTTCTTCAATCACTAGCAGGTATCCACCTAATCAGGACAAATGCAAATACAGTTGAGACCATAACAGCTACAGCAGCAACTAAAAACGGTAGAGCGATATTTACACTTTCCAGTGCCCCACCCACCAACTGACCTAACATAAAGCCTGCACTCCAAGCTAGGTGTGTAATCCCAACCCCCCGTCCTTTCTCGTCACTACTTGAAAATTCATTGATAAAACGTGGCATAGTGATTGAAAGCGCCCAGGCGGTTCCCGTTGCCAGTGAGCCTGAGATAAACAGGAGCCCAGTTGAGTTAACCGAACTCGCAATACCAACAATACTAAGTAAAATCAGGAAATGGATGTATATTGCGGGTATACGACTGCCAATTTTGTCACATACCCAACCGGTCAAGACCGAGCTGATGCCTGAAAAAATCAGACTTACTGTTCCATAATAACCAGTTAATCTAACACTAGTGTTTCGATTAATCAGTACCGGCATCATCAGGCTCACGTTACCCCACGAGAATGTTGAAAAAAACCGAATGCAGCACAAAATAAGGATATTAGGTCTCCGAATCATTTTTTGATAATGCGCCAGCATTACCGTCATACTTTCCTTTGCTTCCGATTTAATATCAGACGATTCTTTGTTTTGCGTATCTGTTGGAAGCATCCAGATGGCCATAAACATTAATATACTCATGGTAATTATAGTAGTGTACCCAACGAAACCGTAATCGAAACGTGTAATTAATTCTCCGCCAATTGCGTTTCCAATTGCCTCTCCAATATTTCTACTCTGGAAATAAATTGCCGTGGCCAAACCTAATGCTTTCGGGTCAACAGACTGGATCAGATACGATTGCCCTCCTGCAGTCCGAAGCCCCACAGCAATTCCCTGATAACACAAAATACATAGGATAATTATATCGAGTTTAACAACAAAAACCCCGCCAACAACTATTGACCCCGTCATCCCTATGAGAAAGGTCATTTTCTTGCCAAAACGGTCGCATAATCCTCCACCAATCAGAGCGAAAAACCCTCCAATAGCAATTGGGATAGCACGCAATATCGCCGCGTGCCAGACCATTTTCCCAAGTCCCTCTTCGACATAAATAGGGAAAAAAAACTGAATTGGAGCAACGGTGACACCAGTCAAAAATAATAGTAGACAGAGAGAAACAAATTTTGGATTCCACATACGATTTTCAGCGATTCATAATTCGATCTCTGATACCTGCCGCAATCATTTGCAAAGTCGTTGGGTTATGATTCTGGTAGGGAACGATCAAATCTGCGTACTGCTTGCATGTCTCAGTGTAAACGGGGAAGTTGGGGATGACATCACGCCGATACCATTCGGCTTGCCATTGGAGGTTTTTGGCCGAGTATTCATCTTCTTTTCCTACGACATCCCGAAGTAAACGTCTTAACACACGTTCATGCGGATCAACATCGATAAACAGCTTTAGCTCCATTAAATCCCGGATCTGCTGATTCCAGAAAATCAGGTGACCTTCCAAAATAATCAAGTCTCCTGTTTCAAGTTTATCTTGCGGGCGGTTACCAAGAGCCGCTCGCGTGCCGGGAGCGGGAACTGTGACCGGTTCTCCGGAGACAAGTTTGCTTATGTGGTTGATCAACACATCCCAACAGATACCGTCAGGATGATTAGCGGTAATTACTTTTTCACGTTCTTCAGGTGAATACTCGGCATAATCCCTAAAGTACAGATCTTGGTTGACAATAACGGATTTATGCCCATTGAGTTCATTAGCAATGTGTTTGGCCAGTGTCGACTTGCCGGATGCCGAACCGCCGGTGATGCCAACGGTTACAGGGTTAAGATTTTGAGTCATCGGGTCTCCCTACTTTATTTCTTTCAGAATTTAAGATGATTTTGCATTTTACTGCAAATATTCCCAATGAGAGCCCTTCTATTTCTGGAATTAGAAAATTCCTACTCTACCTGATTGGTGATTGTACCTGTTTTATCAATGCGTACCCATTGACCATTGAGTTTTACTTTGGCAGATCCTTCTAAGAAGGAATTTGCTTCCTCAAACTGTGGTTGGATTATCATCTTACCGTCAGCATCAATGAATCCCCACTTTTTGCCTACCTTTACTGCTGCCAGTCCATCAGAAAAGGGGGTTTTCCCGTTCGATGGAGAGGAAATAACAATTCTTTTATCCTGATCAATAGTTTTTGGCCTATCTTTTTTATCGGCAATCATAGGTTCTTCTGAATCAGTTGGGGCCGTATCTCCTCGGCTCAACTGGGGAACGATCTGTAACTGACTTGCATTTTTGCCACTATCGTTCTGTTTTTGATTGTATTTTGACGGATTGGATGTGACCGTCATAGTTTTTTCCGGTTTTTGTTTTGCAAGGGAGGTATTCTGATTTGAGCGAGGAGTATTATTTCCCGACCCACATCCAAACAAATAGATCAATAAAAAAACCATACTGGTTTTATGGTTTATAATTCTTCTCATTCCTTAATCTTACCAACATTAAGTTTTTTAACATAAGTTTTATTGGTTTTGATTTGAGAACAAAGTGACAAAGTTCTGCGTCGTTATCTGTCCAATTTCCTCGGCAGGTGTACCTCGCAATTCGGCGATTCGTTCCGCCACCGATATGACATAAGAAGGTTCATTGCGTTTACCACGCCGAAACTGTGGAGCCAACCATGGACAATCGGTTTCAATTAACAACCGGTTGGCAGGAACCTGCTTAGCAACAGTTTGCAGATCATCAGATTTTTTGTAGGTTACAGGCCCACCGATCCCAATATGAAATCCGATGTCGAGTGTCTGTTTCATAATGTCAACATCACCTGAAAAACAGTGCAAGACACCAGAAATTCGTCCTTTTCTAGACCGGAGGATAGGGAGAATATCGTGGTATGCCTCACGGTTATGAACAATAATCGGCATGTCAAGCTCTTCAGCCAGATCAAGTTGCTGCTCAAATGCAGTTTTTTGGATTGATCTAGGCGATAGATCCCGATAATAGTCCAACCCCATTTCACCTAGGGCGATTACTTTAGGATGATCCGCCAATCGCTGAAAGGTATCCATGGCGGTATTAGTTAGATCCTTGGCATCGTGCGGATGCATACCAACAGTAGCCCAAAGATTTTCAGTGTTCATTGCCAGTTCAACAGCTTGTTGACTTGTTTTCAGGTCAAAGCCAACCACTAGAATCTGTTCAATGCCAGCTGATTTCGCCCGCTGCAACACCTCATGGCGATCCCTGTCAAATTGACTCAGCTGAATATGGGCGTGAGAGTCAACTAGCATTTGGTATATTTTTTTCGATCACGTTGGCTGTCTCTTGGGCAACGATAATCTCTTCATTTGCAGGAATTACCAACACTTTCACTCGGCTGGAATCGGCCGATATTTCACCTTCACCAATATGATTTTGATTTTTTTCTGTGCTGAGTTCAATGCCTAACCAATCCAATTCTAAACAGATTTGTGTCCGTGCGGTGACACTTTTTTCACCGATCCCACCAGTAAAGGCAATAACATCCAATCCACCCAGAACGGCGATGTAGGCCCCAATCTGTTTTTTGACACCGTAGAAAAAGGTCTCCATAGCCAAGCGTGCATTATCGTCACCAGCATTAGCTGCAGCTTCTACATCACGCAAATCGCCGCTAGTGCCTGAAATTCCTTTTAGGCCGGATTCTTCCATCAATTGACGCGTAATCTCTTTAGTGTCCCAGTGTTCCTGATCCATCATGTACAGTACAGCAAACGGATCGAGGTCTCCGGTGCGAGTAGACTGGATCACACCATATTGAGTTGAAATGCCCATTGAAGTATCAATTGATTGACCACTCTTTATAGCACATAAGGAAGAACTTCCACCAAGATGACAGGAGATGATTCGCAATTCTTCTGATGATCTGTTAATCAGTTGCGGAACGCGTTCGGAGATCCAGCGGTGCGATGCCCCATGAAAACCGTAGCGTCTGATGGCATGTTTTTCTACCCACGATCGGGGTACTCCGAAATCATAAGCATAATCAGGAATAGTTTGATGGTACCATGTCTCAAAAACGGCTACCAATGGCATCTTCGGAAGTAAACCCTGAAAAGCACGGATAGAAGCAATATAAGCTGGATTGTGGAGTGGGGCCAAGGGAATGTAGTCTACTAACGCTTGAATTACTTTTTCATTAATCAAAGCCGATCGCCAGATCCCTTTACCAAAAACGGTTTTAAAACCGACACCTGCCAGTTCGCTGAGATCCCCAATTTGAGCGATGGCATGTTGTATCGCCATGCTGTGATCAGGCACGTCAATTTCTCCGGTGACGGGTGTGCCTGATGGCCCCGCGTGCGTGAAGTAGGAAGGATAGTTTCCAATCCGCTCAACATTCCCTTTCATAATTGAAATAGAGTGATCAAGATCAAGAATCTCGTATTTGAAAGATGTACTTCCGACATTAGCACACAATATTTTCATAAATCTCTTTGCTCATGAACCGTCATCAATGTGCCTTCTGTACTTGGACACCTGTCCGGGAACTGCGACGCATCCGGTCGAATTGCTCTATATTGGACGATTGGATTTTCTTATTCCTCATCTTTAGGTTCATCCGGTAATCAGTCGACTGTTGAGGAGCCGGGACAAACTGTTGTTGCTCCCTTTTAGATCCTCGTTGCGTACCAATAGATTGAGTTCCTCGGTAAAAAGCGTAACGATTCTCATTTGAACGGGCAATAACGGTTGATCGACCATGTATGCCATCAGCGATAAAAATCCCTCGAAGATCCGTTTTTCCCGAGATGAATTTGTCGTTCTCTGTACCAATAGCCTTGACATGGACTTTGGCAGCATAATTCCCCGTATTTTTGTTCTTGATGTTCACTCGAACGCGACCGCTGATTTGATCTTCTTGGACTTCGATCCGTAACGGCGTGATCAGTACCAATCCACTCGTAAAAAGACCATCACCCCGACAAATAACCAGATACGCCCCTTCTTCCGTCAGCGACAGGTCGATTGGCTGAACTTTATCAGTATAATCTTTGCCATCACCCAGGGTGAAGTTTTCAGTAAATTGCGGCTCAATACCAGCTAGTTTTACCTGTGTAATTTGGCTCAGATTCTTTTGGCGAAGATACAGTTTCATTAGATCTACCTGGTATACTTGAATGAAAGCTTCTTTAATGTTTCGGTACGTCAGTTGGATTTCGGCCTTTTCGCTGGGACATTTGAACGTTACTTCTGGCAAGGAAACCCGTTTTTGTTCGAAGTAATCAATTGACTCTTTGGCATCAGGGTAGGTCAACTTCACTTGGCTGTACCAATTGATAGCCTGTTGCGGATCTTTTTGAGCGTGATATATTTGTCCCAGAATGTAACGGGCTAGATCTCGATCATCGCTATTTCCATTAGCCACCATCTGTGCTGATGTAATAGCCTGATCGTACTTGCGCATAGAAAAGAATCCCAGCGACTCGGCATACTGAAAACTGCTGAGAAAGTCGCTCTTCGGATAGCGACTCTGGCCAACCTTAGCCAATTGAACAGCCTGTTGAAAATCTTCCACATCAAGTAGAACATTTATCAACGAAAGCGTGGCATCATCAATAAGTGGATTAACCGGATAAAGGGTGGAAAATTGCCGCAATATGGCAGCCGTCTTCCCCAATAGATCCCTTTTCGAAACTAACGGATCAAGTCTATCTACAGATGATACTTTGTCGTAAAGCGATTGGGAAATCGCGAAGTAAGCAGGGATGGTTATGGCTGTGTCAGGGTAGTCACGCCATAGATCCTGCATAAACTCTATTGATTTTAGAAACTGACCCTCATCCTGTATCACAGCGCTGACATTGGAGTCCTTGGCGAAACTGGCATCGATGATGGCATTATAAACTAATGATGCACGCTCAAACTCACCCAGATCGCGATAGGCTCTACCCACCATCCGTATCTTTTCAAACGGAATATAGAGATCCGGTTGTTGCTCACGTAACACCTCGAAAGTATCAATCGCTTTTCGGGCATCGTAGTGTCTATCCGTGGCATAGATCCAGAGCAACATTTTCGCCACCTCTTTCTCTTGATACGATGGATTCCGTTGGCGTAGTTTAGCCAATAGCGGCAGTGCTTCCAGCAAATGTTTATCCTCGAAATTAGCTTTGCCCAGCGTATAGAGTTCACCATCGTTCATCTCATAGGAATCTATAGATTTTTCACCCGGTGCTAAAACAGTAAACGTGGACGTAGATCCGATACGCATTCCGCCCAATTGATCGACAGAACGAATCACGGTTGGTAGGACGCGAAAAACACCCGGAGTGTAACTGACCAGTTGATAACGAAAATCATTGATATAGTGCTTCGGCGGATAATAAAGCCGGATTACGCCGTCTCCAATTTCATAATGCTTAAAATTACCGGAAACCGAATCTTTAACCAATGTCGTTCCGGCCGGGAAAAACTCGTCCACGATCAGATACTGATTTTGGTAGCCAGACTTTATGTCGACCGACACCTGCGTTCGATCTCCATTTGGGAGCTGAGTGAGCTTGGTTGAGCTATTAACGCCAATTGAACTGCCACCGTGTGTCAGTGGGGTGTGATAATAGTTGCGGCTAACAACATGCGGTTTATCCCAAGATTTCGGATCATCAATTTCACCTGAAAAGCCACTCAGCATGGCGATATATGTGTAACGACCACGTCCATCGACCTGAAACTGAACTTTGTTCCTACCATCAACCAACTTGGTAACTGGCACTTCAATAACCTGATTCGGGGCTTGGTTCCTCATCTCAGTAGCTTGGATTTGATGATCGTTAACGAAAACAGTTAAGCGGTAATCATCAGATGTAAATTGCGTCTGTTGATAAAATATGGCGAGTGCTGCAACTATCACACCTTTTGCTCGGTATGGCACAAAACCGTAGAATTGTCTTCGGGAAATCAAGAAATCGACCGATTTGGCAATCCAGGTAGAACTTGGATCTACCTTCTGAATTGCCAGCAGTGCCAAACCAACTGTTTCTATATCAATTATTTGATCAGATTTTGGAGGCAGAGTTAGATTAGGAATAATTAGGTCCAACAATTCCTTGGCAATCTGGTTTCGACTCAGGTTTACAAAAGTCAGGGCTACATAGGCTAATCGGTTGTGGTTCATGTTATGCCGACGTCGATAAAGCCGGTTGACATAGGCGAAATCCGCCTTGTCAACAGTCGAAAGCGCATGAAGAATAACTACCTTCGATTCGTCGTCCTGATTAGCATTGACAAAGGCATTCTCAAGAAACTTGGTTGCATTTGTGACAGCTTGATCTTCAACGATAAGTCCGACTCTTTTAGCTTCCGACAATGCCCAGAGGTTCTGAGCGGTTACCAACGGATCACTTTCACCTTTTGCCCGGGACCACCCGCCATCTCTGTTCTGGGTTGGAATTAACCGACCGGTCAGAATCCGAGCCCGTTCAACCAAGTCATGGTTATCGGTGGCCGAACCGCCGGCTTTCTTGACATAGTCTATGGCATAGGCAACTGCTAAAAGGTCACTGCCGACATCACCCGGCATGGGAATGATTCGTTGATAGAAAGGCCTGATGATCCGCCTTGGATAGAAATGGTTCATCGCCAGATTATAAATCATTCGTTCAACACTTTGACCTAGACTGATTGAAAGCTTTCTCCTCCTGTAAGCTCGGTTTTTTGGTATTTCCAGAAAGATCGTCTGGTTGCGACTGCCAGTACCGGATTTGGTATCAGCGTATTCCATACCCCACGGCTGGATGGGAATTTGGCGGCGCATACCGTCTGATATTTTATCTGTCTGTGCTGTAACTTCGACGGTGAGTTGATCTGCAGTGGGGACAGTAACAGGATCGAAAATAAAGTCGATGACATCTGATGCTTTAATCTGCGTCGACTTCGCATAAGCCTGGTTGTTAACTTTCAGATGAACCGTAACCCGGCCATTGAAGTCGGTCAAGTTATGGATTTGTGCGTTGATTCGCAACTGGTCACCCTCGGTCACGATTGATGGCAGTTTCAGATCAAGAAAGAAATCTTTTTTGGTGATGGTATTGACCTTAACCTGACCAACCAGTGTGTCGACGGAACAACCATGTACTGTCAATCGCCATTTGGTTGTTTTTTCTGGCATCGGCACCTGTACCATGGCTTGCCCACGATCATCGGTTACAATCGATCCAATCCAGTACCCAGCACCCCCGAATTCGTTGCGGATCCGAGGCAATTCTCCCAAAGCTCTAGATCGACGATTAAACATCAGTCCATTAGCACGGCCAACTGCCGATACAGATTTTCGAACCTTAGCCCCCATCTGACTGAGATCTTCCTGAGCAGCATCCTCTTCGCTCAAAAGGCCAAGTCGTTTATACGATTCCACACGCGACAGTGTCCTGCCCAATGTTTCGGGCAGTTTCTCCATCTCTTTGAGTCTCTCTCCCGCTTCCTTGTCAGCTCTGAGTCGCTTTCTTTCCTCCTGTATCTCCTTGATCACTGGGTGAGTTAAGGGAGCATAACGAAACTTGCAGCTGGAAACGGCACGCATGGCGGTTTCACGCCGTATGCCGGCTTGAAAGAAATCTATAATCGGCATCAGTTTATTGGGAAAAAGGGCGAAAACAGCTTCCTCAACGAGTGCTAATGAAAATTCTGCCTGAACCGGTTTGTCAAGTTGATCTGTCGCCATAATCGCTATCTTAGCCACGTTGCCCGGTGCATAGATGGGTATTGGGTCAAAGCCGCCTTCCTGACGACGCATGGTGATCTTCAACTGGCGTTCAACAGTGAACTCCTTTTGTGTTGACAGCAGTTGTTGTTGATCAATTGCCGCAACCGACAAGTAGAAATTTGGGAAGTATGGGTGACCGATCCGAAGGTGGATAGGGTTCCAACCGGATTTCAGCAATAAAGTCTGGTAGGATATTACTGTATCGCCTTCAAAAGTAATCAAGGCCAAAGTCTCCTCCAGCCGGGAGTGGATTCGTACCGTTTCCTCGGCACCAACCTGCGTCGTCAGCCGACCGGCGAAGATGCGGAGCTTGATCTGGTCGGTATCATCAGATACGGTTATCTTTCCAGTGCTGACAACTGGTTGATCGAATTGGTCAGTTCCTCTGGTCCGAATCAGGTAATTTCCACCTTGAGTAAGCGTTAACTGGATTTTACTTTGTCCCGTTCGTTGATCTGTTTCAACTTTTAGCGTTTTGACTAACACGGTTGCTGATTGTTGAGCCATTTTCATCCATGGGATTCTGGACAGCACTGGATGGGTTGGCGGATCAGTTTTTCGTAGCACGTCAACGTCCAGCGATTGTCCTATCGGATTACCGTTGGCACCCATGGTCGTTATTGTCACCTCTAACGGTTCTCCAGACAGTGAAACTTCGGTCGAGGGTGCAATCTGAATTGAAAATCCAAGTTGCGCCAGAAAGACCGACATAGCAACACTCACATTTTCGCCCTCAATTGTCCCATCGAAATTGAGTGTTGAGCCTGGTAACTGGAGCGAAGTATCAAAAGTAATCTTGAGCTTGCCCTGATCATCAGTTGGTTTAGTAAAGGTTTGACCATCCGGTAGAACATAACGGATTAGTGCTGCTTTTACTGGCTGACCATAATAATAGTTCGCAGTGAAAGTTGCTTCTACTGTTTGATGACGAAAATATACTTGACGCGGAAAATCGAGAGTTAATTGGATTTTTTCGGTTTGAAATCGCTGCACTTCAAAATTGCCGTTGAACACTTGGGTTAACTTCTGATCGGCTTTAACTTCAGTGGCAATAACCCGGTAGTCTCCGACATTGGCGTTCTGGTCAAGTATCATCTGAGTGGTAAATGTTCCAAACTCGGAAAGCGTGACCTCTTCTTCACGCAGGGATCGTCCTCGTGCATCAATAATGCTAAGCCTGTACATTGCATCCTGGTCGATGGCATAAGATCCATGTTGAACATGACGGATGATTCCTCGAATCGAAACCGTATCACCGGGATGGTAGGCAGGTCGATCAGTATAGATATAGCCTCGTGGTGTCAGTCCTTTACTGAACTTCAGTCCAACGAGATCGAGTCGATCGGACGCCACATTACCATCCTTGATTATGAAAACACTAGTCGAATTGCTTGATTTCAGCCGATCGTGCTCCTGCTGAAAAACACCGTCTTTACCTGTCGTCCCTTCCAGAATGATACTTTCACCATCACTGACAATGACTGTTGCTTCCGATACGGCGCTATGATTGATCATATCCTGAACAAAAACCAGCACTTCACTGCGCGAAGCCTTAATAATAGCTTCAATGTTACTGCGGATTACTATGGTTGTAGATTCAAGATCCATGTCACTTACCTGCACGGCATAAACACCTGAACCTTGAATTGGAATCTCGATGTTTTGTTCAATCGGTTTGTACTTTTCATAATCCGAAATGGAGTGTTCCCACGTTTGGTTAGGGGTAATTAAAGCCAGATCAAGTTTCTCGATTCCGTTGATGCTGTGCATTTTTCGCCAGTAGGCTTCCAGATCAATTTTATAGAGGTTAACTTCCAGTTTCTTGATGTTGCGAAGAGAAAGATGGATTTTTGCCGGTTCGTTTGTGCGAAAGGTTCGTTCAGTAGTTAGTTTCAGCTGCTTTTCACTCATCTGTCGGATTCGGCCTTTGGCCTGATCCTGCCAATCTCCCCAAGTTAGCTTTCGGTAAGACTCAAGTGCCTTTTCAAGCTCTCCCAACTTTTGTTCGTACACTTGGCCAATCCGAAAAAGGGCAAACGACGATTCTTCCGTATTCGGATATTTGCTGACCAACTTTTCCCATTCCACGATAGCTGATCGGTAATCGGTCGCTGATTCCTGATTTTGCTCAGCTTGATGAACGCGCATTTGACCGTAGATAACCAGTATCTGCCGTATGCGCGAATCGAGTGGATGATCCTTTTCGAATTGCTTAAATGACTCAATTGTGTCATCGTACGCCTTGTTGGCCAGCAGACTGATACCGATTTGGAATTCGGCATCTATAATCCGGTGTTGAGCTCTCGTCCACTGCGGACCGTTGGAAAAATTGGCCAGATACTGCCCCCACACTCGAATTGCTTCTGCATACTTCTTTTGGCCGAATTGAAGTTCAGCAATGGAGAAGGTTGCCGACATTTGTTGATCTGAGATGTCCGAGTTTTCTGATGCAGCAACCAAAAAATCCTGATAAGCAGAAATGGCGTTTTCAGTTTGCTTACGGGTGCGATAGCTTTCCGCAATTTCGAACATTAACTGCTTTGATCTTGGGTTGCCTAAGTAAGCGCTTATAAAATCTTCCGCGGCTTTGATACCCAACGCCAGTTCTTGGTCAGTTTCAGGTTTAGGAAAATGGTAGGTGCGCGTTAGGAGAAATTTGGTGTCTCTGATCAAATCGATGTATTTCTCCGATTTCACTCCTGACAGTGACTCCAATAGAGCCACGACGTCTAACCGAGAGGATTGATGCTGATTCTGGCCAACTTTACATTCCGCAAGATGGTATTTGGCTTTATAGTATCTCTGACCAGAATCGGCATCAAACTGGGTTAAATAAGCTTGATAATCTTTGATTGCCCGTGGGAAATTCTTGGCCAATTGCATCATCCGTCCCAAGCGGTAAGTTAGTTCTTTTTTCAAGTCAGCACTAATTCCTAGCTCTAAAGCATGCTGGTAAAGATTGTGGGCTTTATCATAATTTGGTGGTGGGGCATCCAGATCGTTTTCATCAGGTTGACGTGAAACTTTTTCTGCCAAATCGATGTATGCTTGTGCTATATTCGACTTCCGTTCCGACGATAGCAAGCGCTCCACCTCAGTATTGTAGATGGCCTCAGCCGAGGAAAAATCTTTGAGATCGAAATGACATTTAGCCTGTAGAAATATCGTTTTCTGCAGCCAAATTGAATCTGGATAGTTATTCAGCAATTGCTGACAGGCATCAATCGACTGTTGGAATTCTCTTGTGTGAAATGAGGCCAGCGCTTTGAGATAGATCAGAAAATCGATTTTCTGGTTAGCAGTTTTGAGCAGGTTATCAATTTGATTGATGGCCTGATCGAATTGTTTCGATTGGAGGGAGGTTTGGATAACATCAAGCGGTTCTTCCGTCCCTGTTTCCGCCCAAACATTAAGGACTATAACAAGAACAAGCAACAAAAGACTTGTTCGGTTGAGCATCAGAATTCCTCCGATGTAAATCTATGGCTAAGCAGGGAGGCGAGTTTTTATCAACATTCAGCGTTTTTGCCTTCACTTCCGAAGATCTTAAGCCTTGCTTCAGTGGTAATGGTGTTTGCGCAAGCAGGACGATAGTGAAATTGTAGGGCACGGCGTTGGTCTTGTGAGAAGTTAGCCGGTGTACCGTGGTGCATCAGTCCATGAAAAAAGAGACATCCACCCGGCTCTAAAGGAACCATGGTATCGTTTTCTCCACTAACATCGGTATCACAGATCTGCCAATCCCTTTTCTTGAAGTGGATCATCGGTTCTTTGTGTGAACCGGGAACAATGTGCATACATCCGTTGTCGGCTGTAGCTTGATCTAGGGCAATCCAGACACCTATCACTGTTGTTTCCAAGGGATAGTTGAAATAGGCACAGTCCTGATGCCACGGCTTCTCGGAACCAAAATCACTCGGTTTTATTAAGGCCATATCCTGCAAGTATATCGGTTCATCATCCATCAAGCGGGCTAATACTTGCAATAGATCTTGATTATAAAACATAGAATTTAGGTAGGATTCGTAATCAATGAACCTGAAAATTTTTCGAGTGGCTTTACGTTTTGTATCCCCCGTTAGTTCTGCTGTATATTTATGCAACTTAGGTTCGATTTGTATACCATTAAAGTCCGGATACTTGCCGTCGATTAAGTCATCAATAGCCTGTTGTGCTAACTCTATATCGCTCTGACCGAAGGCACCATGAACTACCAAATATCCTTGGTCGTGAAAGAACCGCAGATCAGCATCAGTAACATTGTCAAATCCGCCTTCAATTGATTCGGAAATCCTATCGAAGTGATACAATTCTGGTGGATACGCTATCTCTTGCAGAGACTGAATAAAACCTTTATCCCAGTTCATACTATCTGCCTCCCCTGATGAATTGGATTCCAGATTTTAACATGGCAGACTCAGCATGTCAACGGTGGACATAACAACCAGAATCAGAATAACAAAAACGTTTATTCCAGAATTTTTGGCTTAGATCTCTTAAGCTACGGTGGTTCATCATTATGTATTCTGTTGTTGCTCGTATGGCACTAATAAGAGCAGGTAGGATATAATATTTATTTAGACTCGGCATTTTACTCGAATTAAATAGATTTACAGTTAATATTCCGCTAATTTGGTTTTGATGCAGGGTATGATAGAGACTTGCAACAGTTGATAGATAATTTTAACTAGACAAATCCGTATATTAATTTGTCCATCAGCAGAGATAAAACTTCGGTATCACTACAGCAGGAGGAGGCGTGAAATCCACCATTCAGATTTCCGATCAGCAGAAGCTACAGTTTGAAACGGACGGATATTTTGTACTGGAAAACGTTATTCCCGGTCAATTTCTGGATCTGCTTCGCGGTCAATGTCAAAGATTTATCGATCAGATAGATGTTGAGATGGATCGGCAAGGTACTGATGTAATGGGAATCAATCATCGTAACAAACGCTATTTTGTCTCGAATTGCTTCCGGCAACAACCAAAACTCCGTCAATTCTTATTTAGTAAAATGATGGCTGACATCTGTCGTGCCGCGCTTGGCGAAAATGTATACCTTTTTTGGGAACAGTACGTGGTAAAAGGTGCAAAGGAAGGAATGGCGTTTAGTTGGCATCAGGACTCAGGTTATATTGGTTATCCTGATCACAGACCCTACTTGACATGCTGGTGTGCATTAGATGACATGTCGGAGGAAAACGGAACTGTGCACGTGATGCCTTTTTCTCGTGTTGGTATTCGATCATGGGTGCAACACATCCGTGATGAAGGTACCAACGATCTGATAGGATACTTTGGTCAAGATCCCGGAGTGCCAGTTATTGTTCCTGCTGGTAGTATTGCCGTGTTTACCAGCATTAATTTTCATTCCAGCGGTACCAACCAGACTAGCAATCTACGACGGGCATATCTGGCACAGTATTCCGCTGAACCGCTTTTAAGTCGCGATCAGACACGGCTGTGGGGTAATGCTGAACCGCTACTCATTGATGGTGAAATGGCTGTGGGATCACCTCCTCCGGACATACCCTCTAATTTTAAGTAACCGCATCAACATCAGATTAATTGGTGGGAGTAACCTAAACCAGACGTAACTTTGCAAATGGTTCATAACTAAAGGGAAGATTATGCTTGGTGTTCAAATGCTGGGAAATGAAACAGTTTCGGTTAAAGATTATCCGGAACCAGTACAAAACCAAGGTGAGATTTTAATTCAAATTAAAGCGTCCGGAATCTGTGGCAGCGAAATGCACGGCTATCGGAGTCATTCTGCTCAGCCGTTCAATGGTGGACATGAAGTGGCAGGAGTTGTCATCGATGCCGGAAATTCAACACGGTTCAAAGTTGGAGATCACCTTGGCGTTCATGCTGTTTGGGGTTGTGGGAATTGCCGATGGTGCGATGTTGGGAAATATACTTTTTGCGATCAACGGTCAACCTGCCCCGGTACGCATGCAGAACAGCTTGCCGCACCAGAACATACTTGCCTCAAATTACCGGAGGATATTCCTTTTGATGTCGGAGTTCTCCTGACTGGCGACGGTTTGGGCGTTCCATACCATGTCAGCCAGCGATTGAACACCAAAGGAGGAGATGTTGTCTGCATTGTTGGTGCAGGTCCAATTGGTCTCGGTAATGCAGTGATTCAATCTTTTTTTGGCGCGGAGGTTGTTGTCATCGATATTAACTCGTATCGCCTTTCTCTGGCGGAAAAGTTTGGTATAGCGCACACTATTAACTCACAGGAAATCGATCCTTTAGAAGCAGTTTCAGAAATTACCCAAGGAATGCTAGCAGATAAGTGCATTGAAGCTGTTGGGCGTTCCGAGACACTCAGGTTAGCTCTGAGACTGGTGGGAAAATCCGGGACGGTGATGGCCATTGGTGAACAGGGAGATGTGCCGATTAGTCCCAGCAGTGATTTGATTCGCCGGGACATTACTTTAATGGGAAGTTGGTTTTATCATTACTCGGAGTATCCTTCTATGCTTGATCTATATCGGCGCGGACTGCCAATCGGTCAAGTAATTACGGATCATTTCCCGCTCCTTGAAGCACAAACGGCTTTCAATCAATTTGCTAATGGAAATGCTGGGAAAGTCATACTAGAACCTTAAAACAGTTATTTCCTTTAACATTCAAAATTATTCATACATAATCTGGAAATTTTCTTATTATGGTTAGCACTTGACATTACCTTACCGGGTGGTTAGTATAATGACTGGTTCTCATAGCCATACCAACACAAAACAGATTGCCAATCGATTCTCAAAAATCGAAGGACATGTTAGAAGCATCAAAGAGATGGTTCTATCCGAACGGGATTGTTCGGAGATCCTAATCCAAATTGCAGCTGTACAGTCCGCTTTACAGAAGGCTGGAAAAGTTGTTCTGGAAGAACATTTGGAACACTGTATCGTTGAAGCAATACGAGAAAATGACCAGAAAGAACCACTGGATAAATTCAAAGATGCTTTGTCCAAATTTATTCGCTAAACATGATCGATGAGGTTAAAGAAAAATGCATGAAGGCGGACATGGAATTCTAGACGGTGTCAAGAAAAAACATCACGACCACGATCATGACCATAAACATGATCATAGCTATGGATCAAGTCTTACCACCAGAGTCTCAGCCGGCGTCATTACAGCAGCTATCATTGTTGCCTTTCTTCTGTGGAAATTGTTTCTCTCGCCCAATTAAGCAAGGAAGAGCATATTCATGCATGAAGGTGACCACGGCATCCTGACAAGCCCAGATTACGCTGAGGCAAACAGGCTGAAGCGATACAAAAAATTTATCTTTCCAGTCAGCTTGTTGATTCTTATTACACTGTCGGCTATCCAGAGTGTATCAGGACTGTTAGAAAACCATGTCGATCTTGCAATCATCCCCATGTTATTAGGTGGTGGTTTCATTACCTATACGACTTTGATATCGACCATCGACAAGAAGCAGATTACGGCAGGACTCTTGGTTGTTATAGCCTTGTTTGCTTCGGCCATTGCAGGTGAGTATCTGGCAGCTTCCATCGCCGCCTTTATCATGATCAGTGGTGAATTCTTGGAAGATCTAACTTTGGCCAAGACTCGGAATGCGGTTAAGGAACTGATTGAACTGGTACCCAACGAAGCATGTGCTTTCCGACATAATCAGTGGGTTGAAATTCCAATCTACCAGATTCGTCTGGACGACTTAATCCTAGTAAAACCGGGCGAGAGAATTCCAATAGATGGACAGATTGTCAAAGGCAATGCGGTGGTTAATGAATCCGCCTTAACTGGTGAATCTATGCCGGCAGACAAAACGGTAGAAGACATGGTATTTGCTGGTACGATCAATGAGATGGGCGCGATTGAAGTTACGGTGACCAAAGTCGGTGGTGATACTGCTATTGGTCGAATCATTGATGTCGTCTATCAAGCTCAGGAAAACAAGGGACGCACACAGAGAGTTGCCGATCGATTCGCACAATATTTTACACCTCTGATTTTAGCTGTCGCTGCGATTATCTTTTTCACAACTTTAGCAGTTCATCAAAATTTCGATCAGCTAGGAGCTTTTGCTACAGGGTTATCAACTGTTGGTTTTATTCCTGAAACGGATCCAGAAATTCTTCGAAAGATTGCTGTCATCAATGTTACAGCAGTTCTCTTGATCGCCTGTCCATGCGCGCTAGTTCTGGCTACACCGACTGCAGTTATAGCTAGTGTTGGCAATGCCGCTAAGAAGGGAGTACTCATCAAAGGCGGGATCACGGTTGAAACGGCGGGTCAGATTGACACAATTTGTTTCGATAAAACAGGCACTCTAACATGTGGTAAACCACAAGTCGTCGCTTTCGAATCTTTCGGTGTGAAGTCAGAGCAAAAAGTACTGCAACTAGCACTAACTGCTGAGATCCAATCTGAGCACCCGGTGGCTAAAGCTATCATCAACTACGCTCAAAATCAGGGTGTCGAACCTGAATCCATTAATCAATTTGAGCAGGTGTTCGGCATTGGTGTCAAAGCAACACTGAATCCAGATCAAGAAATTTGGGTGGGCAATTGGAGGATCTTAGAGCAAGATTGGATTGCCCCCAATCCGTTGGCCAACAAGTTCCTTAAGCTACAAGAGTCTGAAGGTAAGACCGCTTTACTTGTTGCACTCAATGGTCAGATTCTAGGTGGAATCGCGGTGGCTGATACAGTCAAACCAAATGCTAGTCAAACAATTAAAAAGCTTTATCAAACTGGAATTAAAAACATTATAATGCTGACTGGCGATAATGAAACCAATGCTAGAGCCATTGCAAAACAGGTTGGCATCGATACGGTCAAAGCAGCATTGTTACCGGAAGAAAAACTAGAAGTCATTCGGCAGATTCAGTCAGAAAACCGGATTGTTGCCATGGTTGGAGATGGTATCAATGACGCACCGGCTCTTATGTTATCGGATGTTGGCATCGCTATGGGGGCAGCTGGTACCGACGTCGCTATTGCATCAGCTGACATTGTGTTGATGAATGATAACTTGGAATTAATGCATAACATTCTCAGTTTAAGCAGAAGGACACTTGGTATCATTAGACAAAATATCCTTGGGTTCGCAGTTGGAATGAATGTAATTGGAATCCTGTTGGCGGGTAGCGGTATACTTTCACCGATTATGGCTGCTGTTGTGCATAATATTTCTTCTGCTTTTGTCGTTTTAAACTCCGCACGCCTCTTGCGTTTTGGGGAAATTGAGCATCGTCACTAATAATCTACTCCAACAAGCTGCCCATATTCTGAGCAATCTGATCCAGATTCCAACGGTAGCGGGTACCGATCAAGAAAGCCAAGCGGCAACTTACCTGCTCGACACTGCCAATAAAGCTGGACTCAATGGCCGAGTTGTCGAGCCTCAGCCAGGCAAAGGATCGTTCATCGCCCATCTCCCTGGAGAATCAGAAGAATGCCTGTTGCTTCTCTCCCACCTTGATGTTGCTACCGTCAATCAACCAGATAATTGGAGATACCCACCATTTAGCGGAAAAATTACCGATCAAGCTGTCTGGGGGCGAGGTGCTATTGATTGTAAGGGGCTTGTCGTTGTATGGTTGGTAATACTGTATCTACTACATAACCTTAAAAGACCACTTCAACGAAGCGTGACTATGATTGCGGCTGCTGACGAAGAGTCGGGTGGGAATTGGGGAACCAAATGGTTGATGCAGAATATCCCCGAATGCCAAAAAATCCGGTGGGCATTAAACGAAGGTGGTGGGTACCCATTAGTATTTCGGCATCGAAATTTTATCACTTGCCAAACTGGTGAAAAAGGGAGGATATTGCTTCGGGCAAACGATCCACCCCTAGATTCACCTCTACCCTCGAATTCTAAATTCAAGGCACCACCCACACCTTCAACTAGGCGAATGCTTGAGAAGATACTGCCCAAACCGATCTCAAAACGCTTTTTATCTTCTGGAATTGCCAGACTCTATTTGCGGTATCTTCAAAAAGGAGCACCATATTCTCTTGATCCTGATCAGTTGTTCCAGCATGAAGTCAATTTTGAATTGCATGATCAAAGTGTCGATTTAAAAATTCGCACTATGCCTGGAACTGATAGCGAGGAGTTGATAATGGCTATTATCGACGATTATGATTTAGATCAACTTCAGTGGACTGAAATCTCAAGAACGGATGCGACCGAGTCCCCACTTGACAATCAATTGTATAATCATATCCAAGTATCACTAAATAAATTTTTGCCGAACCACCAAATTATCCCGCATATCACGCCGGGGTATTCTGACAGCCGATTCCTGCGTCGAATAGGTATTCCCGCCTACGGGTTTTTCCCTCTGTTTCCAGATGCACCATTAACTTCCCAGCATAGTGATAATGAGTTTTTGTCATTTGCTACGCTTCGACAGGCGATTGAAATATTGTTTGATGTCGTCACTCAATTTTGCCTATAGGTACGTTTGTAAATGACGTAAAGACACCTAAAAAGAACCATGTCTCATATACCGAAACGGTAATCATACCTTTCCATCTCAATCAGAGTTTATCGGATAATTCAACCTTATGAGTTTAAGACCATCGATCTGTGCAGAGAAATTAGCCCCTTCCCCCACACTAGAAATTAAATCTATCGCGGACGCACTCAAAAAAGAAGGGGAAACAGTCTATGACTTTGGCGTCGGTGAGATGAATCCAGAGATAAAACTGCCTTCTATCCTAAAAACGGCAATAGCTGAAGCAGTAATGTGCGATGCCACCCACTACTCACCGGCCGCTGGCGATCCAGAGTTGCTGTCGGCAATAAGTTAAGTATCGATCTTCACCGTTTTAATTTGACTTATCCTCCTTCTCAGATTGTGGTTTGTCAGGAACCCAAAGATGCCTTTTTTAAGGTCTGTCTGACCATCATGGGGCAGTCTTCACTTCGTAATCGGCTTGTTACATTTGCACCCGTTTACGAATCCTATCAAAATATACCTGTGCTGCTGACGGGGCAACCGCCAATTCTTTTACCAACAGATCGCCACTTCTTGCCAGATCCCAAACAGTTGGAAGATCTATTGAGGCGAGACCAAACCATTGCTTTGATCGTCCTGAATTCGCCAAACAATCCATCTGGAGCTGTATATCCACTCGGCCTTATTCAAGAAATGGCAGGTATCATAGGCCAGCACCCAGAAGTCGGTATCATCTCAGACGAGGTTTATCGAACTATTTTGTATGACGATCATCAACATGAAAGTATCGCTACTTATTTACCCGGCCAAACTTTCGTTTTAGGAGGAATGTCAAAAGAAATCTCAGGAACTGGATTCCGATTAGGATTCGTCGCTGGACCAGAAACCATATCACAAACCATAGCAATAGTTGAAGGCAATGTCTCTTCCTGCGTCAATTTACCAACGCAAAAGGGGTACGCCCACTTCTTACCACAGGACGCTAACCTACAATTATGATACGAGATTCGCGATCAACTCCGACAGCAGCGGGATTTACTGTTACAACGTTTCCGCCAACTGGTTGACCAAGCCACTTGGGATTCCCCACCGGGTGCATACTACTTTTTTCCTGATATGCATGCCTATTTGGGAAAAAAAACGCCGATAGGAACCATTATTCAAGACGATCAAGACTTAACTCTTTACTTGCTAAACTCGGCTAATGTTGTTACAATCCCAGGCAGCAAGTTTGATTGTCCGGGACATCTTCGCCTGGCTTATTCGGTTAATCCATCAACCATTGAAATTGGTGTTCAACACTTGGCGAAAGCTTTAAATTGTCTACAGTAACAATCAGGCAGGTTGAAAATGAAACGGGGAAAGAGATAAAAATTAATAGACGCCTTCTTCTTGTCACTAGTTTTAGCTATATGTTATTTGATTCCGTACCATTGGCCGACTTTTCGCACCGAGCAGAAATGCCTTAGCTTGGAATGGCAAGGATAACGATAATAAGGTAGTGACAACAAGGTTCGTATATTGTGGCTGTAACTGCTGGAGGCCAAATGGAAACAAAAGTGAAATTCCAAAGATGTGTTTGCCCTATTCTGTTTCTATTCCTACTTTATGGTTTTCTGATGAAAACGGATGCTGCTCAAAAAATAGCAGTAGTCGATTTCGCTGATCAATGGACTCAAGTTGATGCCTTACGACAAACGCTGGATGAATTCAAGGTTCAATACGATGATTTAACCGAAGATATAGAGAATGGGAAACTTAAGTTTGAAGTTGAGCATAAACTGTTCTTTATTGGTAGCATGACAACCAATGATCCTAAATTGCACCAAAGCCTTGACGACAATGCCCAAGAGATACAAGACTTTGTTAAAAATGGGGGTATTGTGATTGAACCAACCCAAGCGGATCAAAACGAAGCCAACGTGGATTGGTTGCCAAACGGACTACAATGTATCCGCAGCGACCGGGACTCGAAGGACTTCAAAATTCTGAAAGCTGATCATTCACTTTTTGTTGCCCCAAACAAAATGGGGAAAAAAGAGTTCCAAGGATGGGGACATCAAGGATGGCCAACGGTTTGGGAAGTTATTGCTAGTCAGAAAGGCTTTGACATCATCATGGAAAGCATCGGAAATCCCGTCATCATGGAAGCAGATTTTGGCAAAGGTAAATTTGTCATGATGTCGCTGGCACCAGACAAGTACCATATTAAAGGCAATGATGAAAATACTAAGAAGATGGCGGGTAAGTTTATGGAGAACATTCTTGAAGCCTATAAGCCAAAAGCAGTCGATGTAAAAAGCAAACTCGCCTCGAGATGGGCAGAACTAAAGTCACACTCAGTTCCACATTGAAGTCTGCAATGCAATGGCCTTATAAACTAATTCCACTCTAACAGCACGCCTGTGTGAGTATTTGGAGTATTAAGCAACCCATCATAGGCTTCCTTAATTTGTTCGGGTTTTAAATGGTGCGAAATGAGAGGCTCAATTCTAAGTTGATCCCTGTCAATCCAATCGAATATCATCTGCTGTTTGCTGAATTGGGAGACATGATTTCCCGCTTCTGTGTACATTGGAAGACACCATTCTAAAGCACCTCGGATTGTGATCCACCGCAGGTGAACGTCCGACAACAATTCTGTTAAGTCTCCATCAACTGAGACTCGCGGTGTTCCCAGCAAGACGACTTGACCATAGTTCGCAGTGGCTTTCAAAGCCTCTAATACGACTTGGCTATGTCCAACGGCATCAACTGTGATCTGTCCCATTTCTCCATTCGTGATTTCTTTAATTTGCTCTTGGACTTCTACAGAAACTCCGCCTACCGTATAAGGAATATTGCACTGTCTGGCGATTTTACGCCGCGCCTCAACAGGATCAACACCAATTACACGGCATCCTCGAATATGAAATGCTTGTGAGGCCAGATTCCCCACCATACCAAGGCCAAAAACAACCACCCACGGACTAGATTCAATTTCACTCACAATTATACTGGTGGCGGCGACGCCTGCCATTCTTGATGCGGCGGCGATAGCTGGATTTATACTGGCTGGTACAGACGCCACTAATCGATCAGCATTGTACCGAATGGCAGAAGCATGATTTCCATAAGTAAAAACGCGTTCACCCACTTTCACCCGAGCCACTCTTTCTCCAACATCCTTTACGATGCCGACGTTGGCATAGCCTGATTTCCACGGATATGCGCACCATGCACCTGGCTGAAATACTTTTGGCTCTTTGCCTGAGTAGTTGGCTAATTCTGTTCCAGTACTAATGTATGTGTATTCAGTCTCAATTAATATCTCGTTTGGACCTAGCTTGTTTTCATCTAATTCAGTATTTTGCAATTCAACTTGGTGTTGCCCCGTTACCACAACCTGTTTGATTTTCATAAATTACCTTTGTTTTACCAAACGAATAACTGTTTATAATTATTCTGTCAATGTTATCAATCTTCAAATCTTTGGACGAAAAGAAAATATTGGTAGTGCTTAATAGCTTTCAAACAAATACAAAAAATTAAGATTACAATGCACGAAAATTTGAGGATCCTTCGACATAGTGTAAAATATAGGCTAAATTTCAATAGAGTTAAACTATAATCACAATCAGCAACCGACACCTTATCATTTGTTGTAGAAATTAAGTTGTTGCAGTTAAAAGACAGTTGATAAAGGAATTTAAGGAAGGAAAGCATACCATGCCTTCAGAAATGGAGGATTATTTATTTGATCTCAGGGGGTATATCGTTATCCCAAATGCAATTGATAAAAGCCTCATAGATAAAATTAACCAATTGGTAAATAGATATGTTCTTTTAGAGACCAATCAGTGGAAAGGATATGTACATCGCAGAAGTAAAAACGAGATACAAAACATTATGGAAGCTGGTGATCCCTTCGAACATTTGATTGATCATGCCTCATATATTGATCACTTAACGCGTTATGTTGGTGGAGATGATGGTTTGTTCATCGACGAAGCATTTGTTAACGTTAGGGAATCAGGAGGCTCTACACCTTTGCACTCTGGAGCACACAAACGCCGAATACGTACCCAGTTTCGATTTCATAACAACCAATTCCGATGTGGGCAGATTAATATGCTGCTTGCCTTAAGCGATATCGGCTCTGGAGACGGCGCAACAATGGTAATTCCCAGCAGTCATAAATCCAACCTTTTGCATCCATCATTCCAATCTCCACAAACACGTAGTTCACTTGAAGAAGTGGCAGGTGCAATTGAAGTGCACCTGCAGGCTGGAGACGTATTACTATTCGTTGATTGTATGGCACATGGATCAGCTATCAAACGGACACTTGGTGAGCGCCGTATCTTAATTTATCGTTACGGACCTCATTGGGGACATAATCGGTATGGATACCAATCGTCTGAAGAATTGTTGGCTCGTTTGACACCAGCGCGTCGAAGAATTGTCTGTCCCATTTCTCCCCTTGGCCCACCTTAAAACGATAACAGATTATCAAAACTCCATAATGTTGCGAAGTGTTATCTGATTCTCACCCTTAAAATATGAACGTAGCCAACCTGCGTAATCTGACTATTCTGAGCGGATTCCAGCAACCGTAAATAGTTGGGATCAAGTTATTGTTCTGAACTGCTGACCGGATTGACAAAAGTAACTACTGGTAGACGAGTTGAGGTATGAAGGAGACGTGCCCATTCGGTCCAGCCTTTTGGTTAAGATAGAAATAGACCAACAATTGCAATCAGTAATCAGTATTGGCTTCTTGGGAAAAGCCTGACAGGATACCAGCCAACCAGCGGCAGGCAGAACCAGCTTTATTTCTTTGTCTCCTGAGATTTTCAGTGAAGATGTTTTCCATTTCTATCAGCCTAAGTTTTGATTAAAGATTTCTGTGTCCTGTCTGAACATCCAAACTGACTGACTTTGTCCACAGATCTAATTGTGGAACCCCATTGGTATTTCTGATTGATAGTAACATACATTTTGCTGGCTGGTAATGCTCTCTGCAAATAACGAGGTTGGAGGATGCAGTCAAACAACTCGCGAATTATCGACAGGTAAAAAATATGGGTTGCAGTTCGCATTAGGATTTGTTAGAGTGTTCGGCACTTCAGGCAATTCGAGTTTGTCAGTCCATGGTACTTGGAGGAGACACCAGGTACCACGGACAATTCTAGAAACTGCTTGAAACTTGCGGATTCCGATGTCAAATTAGCAGATAACACCCTCAGCGGAAGGACCTTATCAACAGTCTTGTCAAAAGGGAAGACAATTGATGAATGATTATAATCGTTACCTATTTGACCTCAACGGTTACCTGCTGGTTGAAGATGCGCTGACCTCGGAGCAAATTCGCCAGATGAACCAAGCTATTGATCAACATCGGGATCAGATCCATATTCGGACCCCAGAACAAGCTCTGGACGGCAGCCTAGAAGAACAAGGCGGCCGAGCTTCGGCAGCCTTGAAAGGTACGCACGGACGAGGTGATTTCGGCGGCTTTCTATTTTGGGATCAACCCTGGTGCCAACCTTTTCTGGATATTATTGCTATACCCTTTGTCATTCGAGCCATGTTGGCCATCATCGGACCCCGGTTTCGCTTGGCTGGCACTGCTGGCCTAAGCATGACAAAGGGAAGTGAGGGCTTCATCCTGCACGGAGGAGGAACACCGGAACTTGAACACATGCGCGAGACTTTCTACCACCGTTTTGAAAACGGCTGGATGCGCAATGGCTTGGTGTCGGTCAGCTATACACTCAGCGACGTCGGCCCAGAGGATGGCGGCTTTGTTTGCATCCCAGGCAGTCACAAGGCTAACTACCTGTGTCCACTGGAAGTACGTCGGCTCGAGGTAGATTTAGGCTGTGTTAAGCATATTCCCATGAAGGCAGGTGATGCCGTGATCTTCACTGAGGCGCTGACTCATGGCACCCAGCCTTGGAAAGCCAACTTCGAGCGACGTCTCCTTCGCTATCTCTATGCCCCGGCCATTCATGCCCATGGTAGTGCTGGACAATTTTCCGAAATTGAGGATCAACTGTCCCCTCTTCAACGAGCTATAGTGCAAGCACCCTACCATCCCGGAAACGATGACATCGCTGCTTTGCTGGAAACTAACCAGAATCAATAGAAAGAGAAGGTATCATCATACGAAAACCCTAACGCCAATATTTGACTTCTAGCTCTCACTCCAGCAGTCGTTTTAGGTTATCTTCCATATTCTCATCTCCTTGTCCACTATTCACTCGACAGGTTTCATTTATCTGCACGCCGAAGCTCCGAAGTGCGCGTTTACCCGACCTTGGCCAGCCGGAAGCTACTAATTTCCAAAGCTGACAAACTTTGACTTGCAGATACAACGCCCGATGGTGATCTCCAGCATCAAATGCCTGATGGATGTCACCAATGACTTCAGGATAGACATTACACCCTCCGCCGATTGCCCCTACGGCTCCCACTCTCAAGGCTGGAAGATAGAGGGTTTCATTGCCTTGAAGTACGGCCATTTGACCTTCTGCTTCCACAACATGCTGCATCAGTTTGCCAATATCACTACTGCTGTCTTTGATACCAACAATATTTTCGATTTGTGTCAGCCGGCCCAGTAACTGCGGGGTAATATTTCCTGTGCTGTTACCGGTATCGTAGAGAACAACCGGAAGTTGCACAGATGTTGCCACTGTTTCATAATAATGATACAGAGCGTCAGCCTTGGCGTCCACAAAATCGGGGACCACAATCGTCACCGCGTCCGCACCCAAGTCTTCTGCCAATTTTGCCAACTCCATAGTTTCGTTTAAGGAATTGCCGTGAACACCGGGCATGACAGGCCCTTGCCCTTTGGCTGCGATCAAGGTGGTTGAGATGACAAGTTTCCTTTCCTCCATTGACAACCCGCGCCACTCTCCTGTTCCACCCAGTGGAAACAGGGCTTTCAGCGGTTTTTCCAACAACCACTCGGTTAAATGATTAATGCCCTCTGTATCTACGGCACCATTTGTTCGGAAGGGAGTAAACATGGGTACAATCGTATCAGATAGAAATTCTGGAATTCGCCTGCCATGCCTTATCTTTGGAACTAACTGTAATTTACCATTTCGTATTGAGTGCAAAACGCGGCTGACTATTCACGTTTTTACTGCCGGAATGTGCACAGAGGAAATGGTAGAAAAGAACATCACCGCGGTTAGGCGTTAATTCCATCGGTGTGCCGAGATCGACTTGATGAATGTCATTACCCAAGACCCACATGTATTCGTAACATGTCGGATTACTTTTGGCTAGGACCCAGATGTAGTGGTGGGATCTTGGCCAGACGATTGTACCACCACCATGTTCTTCTACATCACTGAGATAGGTCATGGCCGCAATCCGGAAGGCACGGGGAAACGTTTTATAGCCATCTTTCTTGATCGAGTGATCAATATGTGGACTCGGCCAACTCCAATCTCCCGTGCTGGGAAAGACATTGAGCGAGTGTGCCTCTTCTGGTTTACTGTATGTTGCGGGATCGTCGCCTGCCAATTGGGCAGCAACGGTAATAAATTCATCAGTGTAGCAAGCGACGATATCATCATTAAAATAGTTTTCTACGATGGTCCCGTTGCTCCAAGTCTCAGGCTTATCAGCATCTACACCTGAACAATGCCACATTTCTTGTTCAGCCTTAACCGAAATTGAATTGGGAATCAGCCCAGACACCAGAAGATAACCTTCCTGATTGTACTGGTCAACCTGATTTGAAAATAATAGACCCGACACAATGTTTGTCCTTTTAAGAAGCTGTTTGAAAGAAATTAGAGGTGTTTGAACATGAAGTGAATCATAGCCAGATAGATCATGTTTTTGGAATGTCGCCTCTTCCGTTCATAGTCTAAGCTCAAGCGACAATCCCATCCCAAACCAGGGAAAGTTCGTTCCACAACCCTCCTAATTGGGCAAGATTTGAAAACCATTCCCTTTTAAATTGACTACGATTTCCAACACTGTTTAAAATCGATTCCATAGCCAGAAACCTAACTGCCCCGATAACCACCGTCTGCTGATAGCCGTCGGATGGAATCATACCAAAAGCCGACTGACTTCAGTAGAGGCAATAAGCCATTTGACTGTCGAAGACATTGGTATTGGTCACTTTCACCCATAATGGAACCAACCATTGTGTCCACTACAATATGCCTTTTATGACCCTTAATTTTTTTGCCCGCCCAAGCCAAGACTATTGGCTAGCGAGCTGATCTTGACTGATTAGCTGTCAATCATAGCCGCACTGGGTTGCCATTCTCTACCAGCTTGGACTCGCGTTCGTTGATGTAAAGCACGTGAAGCAGAAACCACTTTTCTTCTCAACACCATTTGCAGTAATGGCAATAAACAGCTTACCAAGGTGGAAAGTCCTTGGTAGCATACGCCATTGACAACCGATGGTGACTAGACACAAGATGGAATTGAGAATTAGTCGCTGATCCCATTGGCGTAAGTATATCCCACGTGGGTCCGATTCTGCCGGATTAAGACTATAGTCGATGCCGTTGTTGATCTGTAGGACCAGTATTGTAACTCTTTGGTTAGGATGTCACACTCATTGATGGAAAAAGAAGTGTGACATCCTACTCTACATACATTTCAATCTTTCTTTTTCCCAAACAGGTCCTGAGAGTAATCTTCTTTGATCAAAAAATGAATTCAGTCATCGTATGAAATACTTTGAAGTAATCCAGATTTACGGGAAAACGATTTCTCGGTTCTGTCTGGTGACAACTAGCTGACTGCCACCAGAGTTGCACTGGTAATCTATTCAGTAAAAGCTCAAAAGTTTTTCGGTGTCTGGTAAGGGATTCCGTTCGAATTTTTCGGTGATACGATGCGCCGCAGATTTTGCCCCAGGATTGCGGTAGCCGTAGACTATCGTCCAGCGTGTTGGGCTGTCAAGCTTGCGTGCATTGACGGCATGGGCAGCGTGTGTCCACATCAGAATGGCAGTGCCCGCTGGTGCCTCTAATACTTCTACCTCCAGTAATTCTCTGGTCAGCGGGTGTCTTTTACCATCCATCCGGCACACAATTGTTGATCTGTCTTGCCACTGATGGCAGGATCTCGGTAGTGATGACTGCCTGGTACCACCTTCAGAGCCGCATCATCGACAGAAAAGCCATTGACGTAAAAGAAGATACGCATGAGACCAAGTTCAGGTTGATCATCGGCGTATTCATGGCTGTGCCAGCCAAATCCCTGGTGTCCAGGCGGACGGTTGATGGTACCACAGTGGTCAAAGCGAATGTTCGTCCCTAGCACCTTGTGGATCAGATCTAACATTTGTGAATGAGCGATCAGGCTGGCCAGATAGGGGTCGTATTCGGCAGCATGACCGCTGTGGTACCTTAATTGGGGATCATCAGACTCCCGCAATGGCTGGATTTGAGCGAGGGATCGAGTGAGCTGCCTGCAAGTTTCTAAGTTTAGCACGCCGGGCAGGAGGAAGTGTCCATCTCGGTCGAGGGCGTTTTTTTCAGCCGCGCCAAATTTGTATGGGTAGAAGATGGGAGCTTGTTTCATATGAGATATTCACTCATTGTATAAGTTTTTAAACTTATGTTTGTAGTTTCAAGATCTTTACCTTCTTGCAAAAGAATTATATTTCAAGGCTAACAATTCTTTTACCCACAGCAGATGATTGTTTTAGAGCAAAACAACCTTTACATCATAACCAGGTAGGGCTGGAAAGAAAGAAGTTTCTCCTTCAACCTAAAAACTAGTTCAGCCACCGAGAACCTCAGCAGTACTCTTGAACACCGCACCTTTTTCTCGCATCAATGCCAGAGATTCTTCACCCGTCTGTTCCTCCACCGGAGCAACAGCGTCCTCAACAATGACGACTTTGCATCCACGCTCCAGTAACCCGAGAACTGCCGCTTTCACACAGTAGTCGGTTGCCACGCCATAAACTACATATTCTTCTGCTTCAAGTGAATCTATAACCACTTCAGTATGCAAGTTGGTAAAAACATCAAAGGTTTGCTTTTCCAGTAGAATCTGATCGAAATCTGATATCTGGCCGACCAAATCCGCCGCCTCAGCTTCGTTTTTAATCACACTGGTGTTTTCAACAGTTGTCTCTTCAATCTTCTGTTGGCCTTCGGTACCGACCACACAATGAGGTGGGAAGATTTCAAACTCTGAATCATCAGGTGGATGAGCATCGGCAGAAGAAATGATTTTAATTTTATTCGTCAAAGCAAAATCTGTCAGGGCCTTTAGGTTATCACGGAGTTCCTCCGCGCCGGGCACAGCCAGATTACCCAGATTATGAATAAAATCAATTTGAGTGTCAATATCGACGAAGACTTGGGGGTTCATTTGCCTGTTTTCCTTGTTAATAGTTAATTGAGGTTGTGATACTAATAATCAACTTTATCTAATAATATTGAGTTATCCTGAGAGTAAATAACTTGTTTAAATATTCGAAACACCCTTTCGATAACTGAAGTCCGGAAAAAACCCTCAAAACGCTTTCGGGTATTATCTCTGCCAGCGAAGTCGATAATTTAAGTTGCCAGTTTCCAATTCATCCTTGATGTCATCCGGAATTTCACAGACATAAACTTGCGAAAGTCCGGTTTGATTTGAACAAAATACCACCATGTTGCTATCCCAATTGAATGAGGGATGCGGGTGTGTCATATCCTGATGTCCAATTTTTGATTTGGGCCTGACCAACGTAGTATATCTACCTGAGGTGGCGTGAATCAACATTAATCCCTGATCGGGCCAATTGGTGTCGCTGATGATCCATTTCCCATCCCGGCTAGAGGCCGAATGCCAGAAATAAGGACCATTACAGATCGTGGTTTTCTCTATTTCATCCACTCCTGCTGTAGCGATGGCATGACCAGGAGGTAACAGTGTGCCTTGTCGCAGGTCAGTCTGGCCGTGCCACATGCAGTGGGCAAATTGCTGTTCCCTTGGTATCTTACGCAGGTTTTCACCACCAATACCGCAGGTGTATTCGCCATCTTGGCCGTTGAAAGCCAAGATTGTACCGTGATAATTGACGGTTAGATGGTTATGCGGATACCCATGGGCAAAAGTAGCCACCTCCGACCCGTCGGTACGAAACCGTACAATCATTCGGGTACCGTCAGCTTTTGAACTGGCACAGGCTAAGTAGTATTTGCCATCCCCAGTCATGGTGGATGGTCCAAGTCCATTCACCTCTTGGCATCGCGCAATCGCCTGTTCCTCGAAAGTGTCGACGTTAAGCGATAGCAATGAATTCTCCCGTACTCCATATATACTCCTCGCCTTGTCGGGAGCGGGGATTGGGAAACCCAAACTGTATTCCTCATCGGTCAGTTGCACCAAATTGGTGCCGTTGACATCGACACGAAACAGATCCCATCCTGCATTCCGGCTGGCAAAACGTTGGGACAGAAACAGAATAGATTGGTTGTTGGAAGTAAAATTCTGGTGTTCAAAATAGAGAACTTGACTGTTGACCGGTGCATTGGTCAGTTGTAAATAAACGACTCCTGTTTCTGTGTCCCTGATCTTAATGCGTTCCCAACCGTAAGATTTGCCACGAAATCCTGTGTCGATCATCATTTCTTCTATAATCATATAATTAAGGTTGCTTCTTCAATAGCAGCAACCTTGTTTGCATATTACAACTGGTTGAAGGAATTATTTTCTAATCTTTTACCAACTGTATGTTCAAAGTGAAACTAACAGAGAAACTCTAAATTGTCCATGGATCACATCCCAGATTGACATTCGCTGTTTTTGCTTTGCACCTGGTGGATACGGTAATGTAACCGTCCCATACAATTAAAAGAGCTTGTAACGTCTTTGGAATCTTCATTCTCAAATCGAGACCGATTTAATTATCTGGCCTGTTTTCTCAATTTTTTTGGTTTTTTGGTGGGTTATAGTTTCTTCTCACCGCTGACTATCATTCCGCTCTTTGTACTGATTCGACTGGCGATTCAGAGTACGAATCCAGACGCAAAATCCGTCGGCCACCGAGTCAAGCCACATGCGTCTTGTGTTGGAAGGTGACAACCTTGTTTGCTTCAGCATAGGCTGAGGCCGCTTCCATGCCGTACTCATACAGCCAATCCTCGTACCACTATCGTCGGTTCCTGCAACCTCGATTTGACCGTTTAGCCCACCGCTGAAACCTAGGGACCTCCTAGGTTGATAAAAATTACTCAGGATTAATAGTAGCTTTATCCAAAAAGGCATTTGTTTCTTACGAAGTTCAAGTTTTAAGACCCCTGTCGGACCATTTCAGTTTTTTAATAATTAACCCTGCTACCCTTTTGTTTTCACTGCTTTATTCGTAATAATAATTATCGCGATATAAGTTTCATCGTGTTTCCTCCAAGGGTAAATTTAGGCCGCCACCATTTCGGCGTAGAGATCGGGTGGGGAAGTGAAACGAATACCCAAATCTTTGGCCCGGACAATCAGTTCCTCAATCCAAGCCCCTTTTGTCTGAAAAAAGGTTTCGACATTCACCGTGCCGTGGTCGTGTGAACAAACGTTCCAGACCAAACTTTCAGCGGCTACTTTTTCTAGCATAGCAAACAGATAGTCTTGGTAAGAATCGCCAAATTGCCGATCATCAAATCGATCCCAATAAAAATCGTCCTGATAACCTTGAACGCCAAGCTCTAATATGTCTGAAAAACCTTGGTCGGTGTAGAAAAACGGTTGTTCGCTAAAAGGGGTTGGTTGGCAATCACGAGAATCTCGGGCATTGGTACGGATCCACTGAATGCCATTGTCCAACAAAATTTGCAGAATGTCGGGTCGATCGACCAACCCCCGATAGTAGCCCCATGGACCAGTTAAGCCTTGGCACTCAATTTCCAGCAAATCGGTAATCAAAATCTGCATGCTGTGAATCTCTTCTTGAATCTGTTCCAAAGTACCGCCCTGATGAAAAAAATTAGGTGAATGACCATGAATAGGTTTGCCATCATCTGGACGCATATAGATCGACTTCAATAAAACGTGGTTGAAGGTATGCTGACCAATCGAGAGCAACGGTTCATCCATCACCGCTCGAACGTCCTCGACACGTGCTAATAGCGTTTGCCCCGTAAGATAGATGGTCCAAGGCACATCGTGCTTCTGATGCAGTCGTTGTGCGCCTTGCAGAAAACCACCAGTGGCGTCGGACGCACTTTCTACGTCGTACCCAAATATAATTGAACCTTGAGTTGTCGGCATTGTATTTCTCCTTCCAATTTAGTGTGTCACCTTGTGAGGTCTTGACGGCATCACCAACTTCAAGGATCAGCATTGGCTTCACCACCAACGTTTTCTAGGTAGCCTTGATCAATATTGTTACCAGAGAAAGGGTTGAGTATCAGTCAATCTCTGATAAAGCCAACGTCTACTTGATTGACTTGTGCAGTTGAGTGACAAACGGTAAGTAGACATAAGGCCGGAATCAGGATCAGGTATCGGTTCATCGTATTGTTCTTCAGTTGTGCTAAGAATTCAGATGAAGCATTGTATCACGATTGCCGCATCGGGGTAAAGCGGTGGGGTCGCTGGCAGAAATCGGGGTTGATCAGTCGACCGGTGCCCCACCTATCTCAGGCTATGCCATGATTTAGTGGTAGGATGTAGTGCTATGTTACGCCGTTCTGAAACCTGTTCTTTCGCGCTGGAAAATTATCCGATGCTTTGTTTGTACCGCCATGATAACCTCCCTCTGTGTTTGGTAAGAGCGAGGTTACCTAGCTTCTACTTCATCCCAAAGTCGCATCAGATATTTGCGGCTTCGTTGCAGAACCGTAAAACGCTCAGAATCTGGCACATGCTCGCAGTTGATCAGGTGAACACGCGTTGCCGGTTGGCGTTTGAATGCCTCGATATAGATTTCAAACGGGCTATGTCCGGTGCCCAGTTCAATCGATAACATCGGTTGAGAACGGTCTTTAGCGAGGCTATGATCTTTCCAGCCAACCACAGGAATGCGCCCCGGATATTCGTCAACAAGCGACCAACCGTAGCTTTGGGCGGTTGTCATGTGTCCAATGTTGAGAATGATACCCGCATTTGGGCAGGGCATGGAATCAAACAACAATCGGCAATCATCGAGTCCTTCCACCCAAGCGCGGTAGTGAATATCGGCCCCAATTTGTAATCCTCGTTCCATAAAAGCTTCAGCCACCCTATTCATACATGTGGCGAGTCGTCTAATTTCGATAGCTTTCTCTGCTGTGGGCACTCTTGAGCGTCCACAAGTAGGAACAGGATGAGTCAAGTACTTGCAACCCAATGCAAGTGCATAGGAGGCATAGTCCTTCAAGGCAACGACTGTTGGCTCGATCCCTTCATCGCTTTCAATATCAATCTTCCCTGAAAAGTGAAGGGCTGCCAGCTCAAGCCCAGCGTTTCGGACGGCTTTTTGAACATGCTCCGGGTCAGAATCAAGAACGTTGGGAAATGGGCTTTTGCTCGTGCCCACTGCACTGACAATCTCAGCATTGCGATTCGTTAACAGCAAAATCGAATCGAAGCCGATTGCTTTAATTGTCTCAAGCGTACTTTCAAAGGACATGTGATGTCCAACGGCGTGGGTGACAACACCAAATTTCATTATAGATGACCTCATTTCAACCACTGGTGGGCTTGTAATCAAACAGATGGCGTTATACGAATCTCCTGTTTAGCTAGTTCGATGACAAAAACTTGCTTTTCCTCGTCTCAGAAGGTAAAACCTGCAGCTCAGCAAATTCAGGCAGGATATTAGACAAGGGTCCCCATATCGTAACCTGAATTCAACTCATAAGCGCAACTTTTGTTAAATATTTAACCAGCCAAGTTGCTTTAAACTCCGGTTTGGTTATTATAACCAGGAGTTGCCAGGTGGCGTATAAGCATTCGACTTTTATTCAGCGATGTAGAATTCATGGTCTATGGCGAGTAGGGCATAATCAAACTGAGATTGCGAAGGAAATTGGAGTGCACAAATCAACCATCAGCCGTGAATTTAAGCGCAATATCTTTTGGTGGAATAGTCGCATTCCGCAATATAAGCCTCATTACGCCCAAAGCTATACAGAGAATCGTCATAAAAATAAACTGAAGCAGCAGCGTTGTTGTAGAAATGGCCGCTCCTCTTAAGCAAAGTCAGGGACATCTTCAGCATCAAGTTGGGCTGAAGGAACCCAATATCAAAAACGAGCTAAGCAGCAACACAACAAATCTCAGAAGAAACCGAATGGCAAAGGTCGTGGTGGAGTGAAGCGATGAGATTTGTCGTCCTTCTCACCCTTAACTTTGTCACCATCCTTAATAATTGGGGGGGCACCGGGCGCAGCTATCCAGATGGGCATGCCTGCTAGCGATTTCCTTCATCATCTCAGCCCGCCGATTGCGAATGAAGTCACGGATACCATTGAGACTGGTTGGCTTTTTTCCCTTTTCCACTAGTTTCCACCGGTTATCTTGCCATCCTCTTTGACCTAACATCTTCCGCTCCTGAGAGGGGGTCAGATGTGGCTTCAACAGGGCTTCCAGCCGTTCTGTTTCAGCTAGCAGCGCTTCCTCCTGCCAATGTTTGTCTAGGATTTCCCTCAGAGTTCTGGCATAACGATCCCGACACGACTTGATTTGGTATAGTCGGTGCGCAATCAAGCCCTGCGTCTTGACTGAGGCTGGATCACCTTCATCGTCCTTAATCCGGCTGAATTGCTCGAAAAGACTATCCGCTCCCCAGGGCAGGAAGTGGAATTTGTTCGTCTCCAGGTTGAGATAAAAGAAGTAGTTGTTGGGATTGGCCGCGTACCCATCCTAAAAACCCAGCAAGCCCTCTAACGCCCAGAATCTGTAAAAGGCATCCAAGTCAACTAGTTCCCCAATAGCCTGCTCATAATCGTAGTTACTCAACTGGAGCTCGGCCACGATTAGCATGTCTGAACTATTTGAGTCAATGTTAAGTCCTTGAATAGCCAGCAGGTTTTTCCCTGGCTGCAGCTTGTCCTTATGCTGCGAGATATTGATGGGCTGAAACTCTATTGCTGCTTCATGACTAGCGGTAGCCTTGGAATCCCAGTCTGGCTTCTCCGGCGCATTCAACCCCGCCACCTGATAGCCGTTCAGATAGGCAACCAAGCCATCATCATATTTCATCCGTAGGATCAGGTTCCCAGTCGAAACCACCTGCTCCAGGTCATCAATTTCAAATGGGAACCGGAGGTAAAGCGACTCAATTTGGTTGTACATCTCGGCATCGAAATCAAAGTCGGCATCAATCAAATATTGATATCCTGTTCCCTGTTCCCCTTTTCATAACCAGCACCGTTCCGACCCAACTTCCAGTTGAAGTCGCCAAAATCTAGCTTCATCCATTGCTCATCGTACTGGCCGCTGGTTGGCACCCAGCCTCGTCCTATCGCATTTGAACTGAGAAGGATATCACCCTCTTCTCCCTGTAGTGCTTGGATCAGTTGCTTGATTTTCTTCCGTCCAGGTTTATCCTCACCGACCTTTTTCTCGAAACTCCCTGTCCATCCTTCAAAAAAATCGACCACCGTGCCTTCATACAGGGCGCCTTTGTCATTGCCAAACTCACGTTTCAGTAAGGGTTGACGGATTGTTTCTACATGACAATAGATGCCCAGGTTATTGCCATTAACTGTCACCTTGGCATAGGCGCAACAAGGTGCGGGAGAACCGGCTTGATTGAAGAGGGCATAACTCATGAATTGACTCATCAGACTGCCGTCCTGCTTGTTATTATTAAAAGTCAGCTAGCCCCCTCAATCCCACCTTTTTTGTCGATGTAATTCAGCTTGATTTTAAGAGACGGACGGCTGGTACTTTGCGAGCCAAAGTACCCTTTCTTACGGATCCCAGCCTGAGGAAATAGGGACCCATCAATGGATACGCTAGCTTTAACATTAAGTATAAGGAGGATCGATGGGCTCATACTTACGCTTCTCCTGCAATTCAGTTTCGAAATCACGGGACTGAAATGGGATAGTGTTCCAATCTTTTTTATCGACAGATTTGCACATCCAACACACGATCGACAGGAAAAATATCATCCAAGGTCAGTTCCTTAGCCATCAAAATATTGAGGGTAATCATGAAACATAGTCCTATTACTAAACATCTTGTCATTTTTACCTGCTACGAGAGGTCTATCAAAGGTTTTACGGAAAAAGGGCCCGATCATTTTTGTTACCGAGCCATTTGTTAGTATGAAGGCGAAAGTAACCCATCTACATCCTATTAACATTATATTACATATACCAAGCAGAAAACCCACAATTATACACACGTTTAGCTTGGTATTGAGAAGACTGGTTAAGGAATGAGGAATCAAGGATCTGCTGAGCCCCAATTTGCTGTGCTTAACTTTGGCATTCCATCACGATTGCCGTATCGGGGTAAAGAGAGGTGGGGTCGCTGTCAGCAATTGGTTCTAACAAATCGTGCAGGCACATAATGAAAAGAGACGAGTCAGCAGATGGCCAACCCGTCTCTTAGTCAGGGTTTTTAGCTTCTCTTGGTTTTATTTCGCTCTACCGCAAAATAAAACCAGTAGCCTATGGACTTATAGTAGGATATGTTTTTGGTGTAGGCTGTTCTATTTTTGTAGACCTCATCTGGTTTGTAGATCGTGGCCATATGGTGCACGTTTGGTAAGCCACGGCCGGCCACCTAACCGTCCCTCTGTACCACGATTAGAGCAACATACCTCCCAATATGTGATGGTGCCTAATGAATTTCTTTACTAGAAACAGGAAATTATTAAACTAAAATCAGAATATGTTGGAGCAATTTCATGGCAGATCAGCCAAATATTATATTTATTTTGACAGATCAACATCGTCTATCAGGTGTAAGTGCATATGGTGCGACACCGTGTCGCACACCCAATATTGATCGTCTGGCAAACGAAGGTGTATTGTTTGAAAATGCGTATACGGTGTATCCGGTTTGCAGCCCGACAAGAGGAACGCTCCAGACAGGTGTATATCCGCACACCCATGGGATTACGTCAAATACGCATGAGGTAGGGTGCAGTGTTCACGAATTGGAAGATCGTCCTGAGCTTTTGCCTCGGAGATTGCAGGCAGCAGGTTACGGAGCAGGTTTTACAGGGAAGTGGCATTTGGGATCAGAGAAGACGAGTACTTTTCAAGGTTCGAATAAACCTTCTTCGCCGTCGCGTATCGGATACGAAGGACAGGATTTTGCGGGGCATGGTGGGGCCGGGCAGGGGTATCCGGATTATTTGGAATGGCTACGTTCCAAAGGGCACGAGCTTGGTGTGAAACCTTGGGATGAACCCACGACTATGATTCGAAACGGCATTGGAGAGCTGGCGGTGCCGACGGAAGCAACTGTGCCAGCATATCTTGTGGATAATGTCATTGAGATGGCTGAGTCGTTTAAGGGACACAATCTACCGTATTTTGTCAGTCTGAATTTTTGGGGACCGCACGGGCCATATTTTGCTACGAGGGAGTTTTTAGATTGGTATGAAGATGTTGAAATTCCGCCCTGGCCAAATTATGAGTGGCCTTCGCGAGATATTCCTGGCCCGCATCATTTGAAGATTCATTGGGACCACGAATCCCTAACTTGGGACGATTGGGCGGTGGCTGTGAAGTATTACTACGCGCGAGTGTCGATGATTGATAGTCAGATTGGTCGACTCTATGATTGGTTAAAAGAAAGCGGTGGATTGGAAAATACAGTTTTGATTTTTACTGCTGATCACGGGGAGACGTTGGGTAGTCACGGTGGTTTATTGGATAAGGGATGGCATCATTTTGAAGAGACCCATCACGTTCCCTTGATTATTAGATTTCCAGACGGTTCGCACGCTGGAGAGCGGATTGCGAAGTTCGCATCAATCGCTGATATGTATCCGACGATTTTGGATTTTGCGGGTGGAGACTATGATCAGGATAAGATTCATGGCACATCACTTCTGCCTTTAATTAAGGGAGAAGCGTCAAATTGGCGTGACTGCGTGGTTACTGAATTCCTTGGACTGGGAAATGTGGCAACATCGATGAAGATGCTCCGAATGGGGAATTTGAAATATGGATGTAACCTGACTGGTCAAGATGAGCTGTATGATTTGGAAAAAGATCCGCACGAGATGGATAACTTGATCGATGATCCTGGGTATGTAGATGATGTGAAAATGTTGAAGGCCAAATTGAAGAAATGGATGCAAGAAACAGACGATCCGGCCTTGCGGATGTATCGGTGGCGAGAAAAAGAAGGGATTGGGTAAAATGGCCCAAAAAAAAGATTGGCGTGAACAAGGTGTTCGGGTGGTGACTAGCGAGCGGCTCGATTTTGATACAGCACAGACCCCAGGAATGACAAGGGCAGCAGCGATCAATCGGGCAAGTGCTGGAGCCGAAAAGTTGTGGGCTGGAACAGTTGAGATTTATCCCAATGCTAAGACAGGGGCACACCACCACGGGCCCTTGGAAAGCATCATTTATGTGGTCAAAGGAAGAGCACGTATGCGGTGGGGTGATCAGCTGGAATTTACTGCTGAAGCGGGACCTGGCGACTTTATTTATGTTCCCCCTTATGTTCCCCATCAAGAAATTAATGCAAGTGAAGATGAATCTTTGGAATGCGTTCTTGTGCGTAGTGATCAGGAGCCGATGGTCGTGAATTTAGATATACCCGAAGTGGAAAAGCCCGAGGATGTTTTTTGGGTTGATCCGATTCATCCCGAGCCGGGAACTGATTCGTGAATAAAATGAATGTACAGATTAATTTAATGCTGAACCAAATTGGTATTAATGAATCCGGAGAGCTTGAAAAACATTTATGGGACTTATTGTTTTCGAAATCATAACGCCAAGCGTTGAGAAAAATGTTTTGAGTAATATGGAGGTCTGCTGATGGCGGTTTTTAGCAAGGAAGATTGGGATTTTTGGGAAGAGAAAGGGTATGTTATGGTGCACAATGCTGTACCACAAGAAAATCTGAGCTCGATGGTGGATACGGTTTGGGATTTTTTGGAGATGGACCCTAAGAATCCTGAAGATTGGTATAAGCACAAACCGTATACGCGTGGCAATCAGTCTTCAATGATTGCAGCATCGGGTATGGTGGAAATTTACCAGCATCAGGCCTTATGGGATAACAGACAATATCCTAAGGTGCATTAGGCGTTTTCGGAAATATGGGAAACAGAGAAATTGTGGGTGTCTCTTGACCGGGCAAATATGAAACCACCTTCTCGAAAAGACAAACCTGATTGGCAAAACGAAGGGATGATTCACTGGGATACGGACACATCTGTATTAAAGGTCCCTTTTGGTGTGCAAGGTGTGTTGTATTTAACGGATACGTCAGAAGATCAGGGAGGGTTTCAATGTGTTCCTGAGTTTCATAACCTTTTTGAGGATTGGGTGAAAAGTCAGCCTGAAGATCGCAATCCTAGACGGCCCGATCTGGAAGGATTGGAGGTCAAATCAATCCCTGGCAAGGCAGGTGATTTATTGATCTGGCACAGGTTGTTGGCGCACGGCAATGGGCACAATCTTTCCAATCGGCCTCGTTTGGCACAATACATCACAATGTCGCCTTCCGAAGGTCGAAAAGAGGAAGAACGAAAGGAGCGGATAGAGGCCTGGCAAAGTTGTAGGCCTACACCTCGATGGCCAGGCGATCCGAGAGATTGGGAACATAAAACACAGAAGCCTGCAAAATTGACGGAATTAGGTAAGAAATTGTTGGGTGCGGAGGCGTGGAATTGATGCCAACGCTTGAGTTTGTTGAAGAGCCGTATCGGCCAAATCAATTGGCCAATTTGCTGGCACAATTTCGTGCAAAAGGTTTTGTTGTGTTGCCCAATATGTTTGAACAGAATAGTGTTGATGCATTTCGCGAAGAGGTTGAAGCTGCGGTAGAAAAGAATGAAGAGGGGCGATTTGAATTGCCGGATGATCGACAAGAATTGGTATGGCCACTTAAAGCGCCTCGTTTGCGTGCACCTCTGAGTGGTGCTCTAAGTCCATCTCAAATGGCGCCCAGTGTATCAATTTTTGAAACGTCTTGGCTTATAAGAGAAAGCAGCGACATTCGAGGAAACTGGCATAAAGATCGGCAGCAAGAGGGTATGCCGGGTAAGGAATATCATTATCCTTTATGTGTACATTTGGGAATTTATTACCGGGATATGGAGCCAGAAGATGGCCTACGGGTGTCATTCCTGGATCCCATCAGCATCAGAGTTTGAACCCGTATAACGGTGCAGTAGAAGAATTGTTTTTAGCAAAAAAAGAAGATGTGGTGATGTGGGATCAGCGACTGTGGCATCGTGCCAATGGCCGGAAAAAAGAAGGCCTGCGCATTTTTACCATTTATGGCTTTCACGCTGTTCAGGCATTTCAGGCATATGATTTGCGTAAAATGCCACGGGCTTTGGCAAGGGCTTGGGTAGAGGCCTGTGGTACTCCAGATGAAGCTTTTTATGGAGGGGCCTATGGTGTAGAAAGTGTTATCAGAGGGTTGCAAGAAGCAAGGAAGAGCGAGGAGTAGTTTGCGATGGGTGTCTTGACACAAGAACAGCATTTGCAGTTTGAAACAGAGGGCTACTTGCTGGCCCCTGGATTGATTCCTGATGATATTTCAGAGCGAGCAGAAAAAACGATGTGGCGACTTATGGAGATGGATCCAAATGCCCCTGCGACCTGGGAACATAAACCTGATCTTGCTGCTCAATTCCAGCCTATGAGTGGGTTGTCTGTTTTAAATGGCATTCAAGATCCCGATATTATGTCCTGTGTGACGCCTGAGTATTTGAAAGCGACGGCTGACCTGCTGGATGAAGAGTCTGTGCATCCACCAGAGTCTGCCCATATGCAAAACAAAGTGCCGATTGAGACTCAGTGGTCTTTGCCAAGAGCACATATCGACGGCCTGCCCAAAGAGCATATGCATAGGACGTTTCCGGGACCATATCGTATTGCAAGTCTGGTTTTTCTCAACAACATCGATCACAAAGGTGGTGGAACAGCGGTGTTTCCAGGATCTCATCGTAAGATTATGGAGCTTGCGAAATCTGATGTTGAAAAATACGAATATATTATCTCGTTAAATCGAGATCTTCCTACCTTGGACTTAGGAGAGGCGGTCGAGTTGACACCACGGCGAGGAGATGTGCTGTTTTTCACCTATTGTTTTGGTCATATTGGCACAGCAAATGTGGGAAATACACCTCGGTGGATGATGCGGTATATGTGTTCATGTAAAAACTGTCAAACAAAATGGCCAAAGACAGATAAGTGGGGCCTTTGGACGCCTTAGGGAGAACAAGATGAAATTGACCAAATCACAAAAGCAGGAATTTTATGAAGAGGACTATTTAACCATTGAAGGGGCAGCGCCTTCAATGATGGTTGAAACAGCGCGCCAAGCGATCAATACGGAGATTGACAAAGGGAAGCAGGGCTCGGTTGCAGATTTAAATTCCAAGCCAGTGATTACCAGCAACCAAACTAGTCTTTTCATGTAAATTTTCCAAATAATAATTTGAATCAGCTATTTTGAATCAGCTATATAGATAGCTGAACTCAGAAAAGGATGGCACTTTCTTCAAAAAAAAAAAATAGAATAAAATTTTGAACGACTAGATTAGTGTCTAAGCAGATGCCAGGAACAGAAGTGATGAGGGGAAGCAGAAAGGGCACCAACTAGGGCAGTAGGCGCCCCCGATACCCCGTAGAGGGTATGTGGGCTGGTGACCAACTCGCCTATTAGGCTATGCCCTTCTGGATGGGAGGATATACTTCCATGTTTGGCAATAGCTCCCTCACAAGGGGTGGACCACCGTGTGGGTACTACCGAGGATGTCGAAGCAAGGTGAAAATCAAAGTCCAACTGACCGTTCTCATTGACCTTGTACCTTTCTAGGTTGTTGATCTATAGTCCAAGATGCGACTGTCATTGAAAGGGCGGGTAGTAGTTTTGACCTCCATCAAGCAGACTACAATTGATAGAATCCAAACAAAAAATTTGTCCTGCATAGGAAATCCCCATATCCTAAGTCTTGACAATTTTTCCCCATTTGGTACCATCACGACTTAAGCTAGTTGAATAAAATCAGAAGCGAAGTAACTTGGGACCGTAGGGAAAGCAGTAATGCAAATCAATGTTCGTTCACAGCCGACAGCCAAACTTGTTATGAATCTCATCTGTTTCTTCATTTCAACTGCTGTTCTAAGTAATGAACTAGTCACCGACGGTTTAGTTAGTTACTATACCTTTGATCAGGCTAATATTGACGGCAAGAAACTTAAGGATGTCTTTGGCGACAAACCTGGAACAATCGTTGGTGCACCAAAGCCTGTTCCAAGGCATTTAGGCGAGGCAATGGAATTTGGTGGTTCACCCGATTGCATAGAATTTCCACGGATTTTGAAAATCGGCACTAGTCAGAGGGTAAAGTCGCATTCAGGTAAATGAAATCACGCTGATCGTTACTGCCTCTCTGCAGTGACTTGACAAAGGGTGACGTATTTGCCATACTCAGTTTCTGAGTTGAAGTAGGTCTAGCGGATGGAGCGTTCCATCACTGTAGATGACGTCAACTCATTCCGGTCAAAAACGGTTGTCGTTGCGACAGCGCGGAAATCAACCTACCAGGTGAAACGATTCGGGCTTGAAAGGAATACAGGATGCTGCTTAAAGATAAAGTGATAGTGGTGACCGGCGGTGCTGAGGGATTAGGACGCACCACAGCCTTGCAATGCGCTGACATCGGGGGGCGGGTGATTGTCGCCGATGTAAACCTGGATGGCGCTGAAGATACGGCCAGGACCATAACGAGTAACGGAGGAAGAGCGTGTGCCGTGGCCGTAGATCTGGCGCGGGAAGACCAGGTGGCACGCTTGATTGAGCAGACCGAAAACATCTTCAGCCGACTGGATATTTTGATTAATTGTGCCGGTATTTTATTGAATGCGGGCCAGCGGGTGGACCAGTTTAACACCGAGTCATGGACGCAGGTCATCGAGGTCAATTTATCGGGCAGTTTCTTTTGTGTCAAGCACGCCGTGCCCTTACTGGAAAAAAGCGGGGGAGGCGTGTTGGTCCTCCTGGCGTCGGGGGCTGGGATTTTCGGTGGTTCCTCTTCAGTCGCCTACGCGGCCAGCAAGGGCGGGGTGCGGGGAATTGCGCTCTGCGTGAAATCCCAACTGCAACCGCTAAATATTCGCATCCATGTCGCCTTGCCGGCCAATATGGCCACCCACATGAAAATCAAGGCCGCAGGTGATTCGGCGGAGCGACACGGGGAATCGCGGCAAGAGGCTGAGGCCAAGATACGTGCCGAATGCGCCAGCCCGGAGGCGTCGGCCACTTTTCTGGCAGAGTTGGTCAGTGATGACGGGGCAGTCGCAGCGGTGGATCACCTAGTGATTGGTTTGGGAGATTGGGAGGGGTTAAAAGCCGCGGTGCGATAAACGCTGCTGCCAGTCGTAACTTGCGACGTCGTTTTTCCTCAGTAACCCGAAGGACGAGTCGGCCGCGTCGGCAAAGGCGTCTAAATCACACCCGAACGATAGCCTAGCCTTTCCGGAAACCGCCAGGAGAAACCTTGGGTAGAGCCGAACCAGTTGGTCGGCCAATTCCCCTGAACAGCCAGCACCGATTTATGGTTAACAGCAATCATACCGATATCCGTTAGAAAACGCAACGCTCGCTGTGTGTTGGCCGGTGGAATTTTAAGACTTCATATTCTACAGTCGAAAAGGAGATATGATGCGACTTGGCATCTGCGGCATGGTCCCACAAGATTTCCACACTATCACCCCACAGCATCTGCATGCTATTCGCACCCTAGGCCTAACCGGAGCGGCACTCCACGGTGCCAGCGATCAGCTCTTTGATGTTCAAGCGGCAGAATGCGAAAAAGTCCGAACCGTCTTTGCCCAAGCTGACATGGACCTACCCCAGTTCGGTATCGCCTTCGGCGAATGTCTCTTCGACTACGACGCTGAGGTGTGCGCCTATGTCGTCCGTAAAATCGGACGCGGTATTGAGGTCGCCCGGGAACTCAACGCGCATACCTGCCTGATCCGCACCGGCAGCCTTAACCCGGCAGGTTCCTACAACCCCTGCAAAGAAAACCTGTTACCCGAGTCCAAAGAACGGTTGATCGAAACTCTGAAACAGGTCGCGGCCAAGGCCGAAGCAGAGGGTGTCACCATGGTCATAGAAACCCACGCCCTCACCATCATGGGCTCGCCCGAAACTAATAAGGAGATCATCGCCGCGGTGGGCTCCGACCGGATGGGCGTCGTCATGGACTACGTTAACCACTTCCAGTCGATGCACCAGGTCTACAACAGCACTGAACGCCTCAACCACATTTTCGACTATATGGGGCCAATTTCTTCCGTGGCGCACTGCAAAGACATCCGTGTCAAGCCCGGCCTAGTCCTGCACATAGACGAAGAGATTCCCGGCGAGGGGGAACTGGACATGGTTACCGCTCTTCAGCGGTGGCACGATCTTTACCCGGACGGTTATATGCTGCTGGAACACCTGGGCAGCGACCACTATCCCCACGCCGCGGCCAACGTCCAGCACATCTGCGCTGAAGCCGGGATAGAAATCCACTAAAAGAGGTGACATAAGAGGTGATTCCTCACCCACGCTAACTAAAGGAGCGAGCGTTACTATCACCTAAGCGGACTTGGTAGTATCCCAAATTCCATCCGCCAAATTCTGGAAATAATGCCACTAGCCGAACGCATTCAACAGGCATAACTTAACTGTATAGGAGTTTAGCAATGAAATCTTCTCAGATAACGCGTAGGGAATTATTGATGCAGGCCACTACCGGCCTTGTTGGCTGGGCGTTGCTGCACTCACCGCTTCTGGCCCACGCTTTTCCAAGTCGGGCAGGGGAGGTGCTGGTACCATTCCTCGATCAACCGCCGAAACCTTCATCCTCCCAGGCTAATTTGTTGGATTGGAGCCATCTTGATTCCTGGATGACGCCAAACGATAAATTCTTTCGTGTATCCCATTATAATATGCCTGAGGTGAGTGCCGCCGATTGGAAATTGGAAGTTGTCGGCATGGTTAAGCAACCCTTGACCCTGACGTTAAACGACATCAAAGGGCAACAAAAGCAGAATGTCATCTCCACTTTGGAATGTTCAGGCAATCACGGTTTCCCTACGTTCACCGGCGCCATTGGGACCGCAAAATGGTCGGGTACGCCGCTGGCACCCATTTTGGAAGAGGCCGGTATACTGGAGGGCGGCATCGAAGTGGTTTTCTTCGGCAGCGATGAAGGAGACGAGGAAGTCAGGGAAATCAAAATGCGCCAGAATTTCGCCCGTAGTTTGTCCATTACCGACGCCATGCGACCTGACAATCTCCTCTGCTACGAAATGAATGACGCGCCGTTGCCCAAAGGTAACGGTTTTCCGGTGCGGTTGATTGTGCCAGGTTGGTACGGCATCGCTAACGTGAAGTGGTTAAAGCGCATTGAGGTCCGTGACACTCGCTATATGGGGCGTTTCATGGCCAGAGATTACGTGACGATCCGCGAAGAAAAGAGGGATGGAAAATCGGTTTGGATGGAGACGTCTGTCGGGCGGACGCAGATCAAATCCCTGGTGGCCAAGGTAACCCATGTGGGTGAAAAATACCGCATCTACGGTGCCGCCTGGGGACGGCCTATCAAGTCGGTCGAAGTGCGTATCGACAACGGTCCCTGGCTCAAGGCGACTTTTACCCTCACGCAAGAAGCCGAACACGCATGGAAAATTTGGCACTACGACTGGGATAAACCGTCCGCCGTCGAGCACACGGTCGTCTCCCGCGCGATCGACGCCCAGGGGAATGTCCAGCCAACAATGGACGATCCTGCCATTGCCGGCAAGCATACTTACTGGGAAAGCAATGGGCAAGTGGTACGGCGGATTCAAATCAACTGATCCAGCGCTATGGATGGCGGCCTTTGCCGAACCTAGCCATAACCGGTCGATCAAATCGGAGTCACGTGGCCGACCGATTCAACTACCGTGCTGATATCAGTTTCAACACGCGTTTGGTTTCAGCCAACTTTGAGCCAGCCAGTAACAGTTGGCGCTTGAAAACGGATACCGGCCACCAATTATGCGCCCGTTTTTTACTGATGGCTACTGACTGTCTCTCCAACCCTAACTGCATCCGCTAAGTAGGTTAAGACATTGCAGGCATTTGGGGAAAGATAATCGCTAGCACAACCAGCAAAAGCGCCTACATATCCCGATGCCAATTTCTGGTTTCGACCTCGACCTTATTCTACTGCCGCTGATTCGGTCAAGTTGATACGCAAACTTTCAAGTTGTACAAAAGGCCCCATCACTGATTCTAGAAAGTCCAGAATTACCGAGTTAGTAACAGCAGGCAGCATTATCTCGGGCTCATGTTCCACCAAATTGTCCATTACGATCTGTCCACCTAGCCCACGCGGTGGTCGCCGGATTGGCTTAACTCTTTGAGTCAGTTGGTGAAAGGATCCTTTCCAGATCTCATTTGGTGGAGGTCGATTAGACCTTCCAGTATGGTGTCTCGCTGGAATTGCTCCAAATACTTGTCGCCTGTCGCCATAGTGAGATCGGTTTTCAACGCTTCTGATGTTAGGCATTATTCCCAGGCATCTAAGCCAAGCAATTTTTTGCCCAACGGTGTCAGTTCTGCAAGTGGACGTTCTTTTTCCCATCCCCGTGGATCGCCGGGAAAAGCGCGAGACGGAGGCTCTTCCCGATCTTTCCAGAGGTGGATCCGTTTTTGACGAGAGTTCTCATCCTCTGGCCTAGCAGGTCGCATGCTGATATATTGCGCCAGTCGCGGGTTGTCCGACGTATTATGACCGCTACCATGCGCTAGTGCCCGATGCCAGATGAGCAAGTCTCCAGCTTTGCCCGGAATCGCCTGCGGCATGAACTGTTTGAGGTCAGGAACTTCGTATTCGTAACTCAGTGGATGATTTGCACCAAAGTCCGTTAGTTGGTGATGAATGCCGGGAATGCACTGAAATCCGCCCTGATTTTCCACTGTGTCAGTTAAGTATAGCACGCCCTGTACGCCAAAACTCAAAGGCAACCTAGATGTACCTGCGTCCCAGTGAATGAAACCTTCGTTTGCATAATCTGGGTAGTCTGGGTGGGGCGGTGGTTTGAAACTGATGCGGTCAATCGACACCCACAGTTTTTCTGTCCCCCAAATCTCGGCAAAGATCTGGTGCATTCGCAGATGCTGGCGGTTGTCCCACATCGCCTGATGATGATACATCTCGACCATCCCGTTAGTACGTAGTGGTACACGGTACCAATCCTCAGGATCATCAGGTTTCATGCCAAGAAAGTCGAACATCGCATTGATCACGGCATCCAGGTTCTCTTGAGGCAGAGCGTTTGGTACAATAACGTAGCCGTTTTTTTTGAAGAATTCCCAATCTCTGTCAGAAAGTATTGTCATCTTGTTTGCCTCAGTATATGTTACTTATTTAACCTACTTATGTGGTAAGTATGGTCTCATCTATCTAATCCGATAATCACTCTGTCGTGCTAATTCGCCTTCCTGATTCCAAGCATGTCCAAAGGGATGACCAAGGTAGCGGCGGGACCTTGGTAGGCGAAGCAAGCCGGCATCCACCGCACCTGTCCACGTTTCTCTCCGCATATCAGTAAGCCAGTGTCTGCCCAGATACCGTCCGCCAGTTGGTAGGCATCGTCGGCACGATACTGAAAAACAACGCCGCGACGTGGTCGACCAGAGAGATTGACGGGCGAACTATGAAGTGCCAAGCAGTGGTGGATACTAATCCCCCCACCTTCGGTATCACCTGTGCCAGCCGAATCTCGTCTTCCCAATACTGTGACTCTTGACACGTGCCTGTGAACAAACCACCCTGCATATGATTCAGCAGTCCCAACTTATGACTGCCTCGAACAATCTGCATACAGCCATTTTCGGGCGTTGCGTCATCTAGAAGTACCATCACAGCTACCAAGTCTGTATTAGTATGCGGGAAGTAAGCAAAATCCTGATGCCAGGCAAATGGGCCTTTCCCCTTGGTGGGCAGCTTAGTTGCCAGTTTGGAGTGTTGAAGTTGAACGTAGGAACCAATCAGCGGCGTAATTCGGTTCAGAATACGTGGACTTTTGGCCAATTCCACGAAAATTGTATGCTTGACCGTAATTTCTAGCAGATGCACTGTTTTATTCTCATGGTCCCGTTTCTTCCACTCAGTCGTCATTTCAGGCGATTCACATGCTTCACGAAGCCGCGCCACGTCAGCAGGTGGGAAGACATCGTCAATCACAAGGTATGCTTCTTTTCGGAAAAACTGTATCTGTTCATCTGTAGTCCCACAGGCTCCGTGGCGGGTGTGAGGAATTGATTCATCCAATTTTCCTCCTTAGTGTATTTTTCATTTTTAGAGACTGATCAGCACCGGAACATCAGAAATATCCATCATAGCAGACAAACAAAGAACATCAATTCCATCCATTCAGAGGTGGTAGGAATGTCCCACCAGTTCACCCAGGGTTTACGTTCTCTGGCTTCCTATTCCTGGTGCAGACGTCGAGTGAACTCTATGTCTTTGCAGGAATAGGAGATAAATACATCAGACATAATCAGTTGACCTCAAGATTAGCCTATCAGTAGCTAATCGTGCAACTTAAGCGCTTATCCCGCAGTGTTTACAGTTTGAATCAAGTACCTGCTGTGCCCAAGTTGTTGGACTAGCTTCGGCATTCTACCACGATTTCCGTATTGGGGTAAATAGGCGAGTTCACTGTCAGTAATCGAGGGTAATGAATCATGCTGGCCCAAAATGACAAGAGACGAGTCGGTTGGTGAACGCTCCATCTATCTCAGGAGACACCTTGAACATTTGCCCCATGATCCGGATATTGGCTCTAACATAGTCGAATTCCACATCGAAGCCTCGCCATCCCATTGTTCTGCCTCTTCTATTCCACTGCCCCAGTCGGCTGGAATCCAAGGCGCTCGTACAGCGATTGAGCACGGGAATCATCTGGCCATGATCATCAGAGATCTCCTGATCATGCTGGTACCAATACCTTGATTCCGGCAGTTGGGATCGACCTGAATGTCGTAGACACCAAATTCCTGCCCTCCATCCCCACCACCGCCCACCAGGCAGACACCGACAATCTGGCCGCTTTCTGTCTGGCGCACGATGGTGGAGCACTGAAGGGCAAGAGGATAGTTCCGATTGGTTCGGTGGTAGTCGAATAGTCGCCTGACATAGTATGTCGCCCCGTCAAGTGTGCTCGGCTGGCACTCAGGTCGAAGGGGATGCCCCAGACGGAGGAGAAAGTCACCGATCTCTGGCGCGTCATCTTCGGAGACAGAAGTAACCTCTAACCACTCTGGCCAGAAAACGCTGAACTTCCCGGTCACTCTGGCAACTTGGCGAAATGCCATGATTGTCTCCCATTGGCAGAACAACTGCCTTCAGCCCTGCCACACTGGTAGTCGGCTGCAAGGCTTTGAATCTCTATCGTCACTTCGTTGCTTCTACGTGCTTCAGCCAATTGTATAGAGGATGCTTATGGAATTCCTCCAGCTGTTTCTTGGTGGGGCGAAGCAAACGGACCTTGATATTCCTGACTTTCACTACACAACGTTCCAACTGGTTGACAAGAAATCCCGGCATTCCCTTGGTACCACTTGGGATCTGGGCATTGGCAATCTCAGCACCGTTGACCATACCGGTGACTTCGCCGTTAGATGCTCGCATGGTGAAGGTGAACCACGAGCTCTCGGGAATCCGAACCGCTACGGGCGCAATTAGTTGGCAGAATCTGAGGTTCTATTATTTTCCGAGCAAGGGGTAAATAAATGATGCTAGTTGTCAAGAGTGGAGCAGGGTTAGCACCTCAATAGTGTCAAATAGCGTTGTCTGAAATCATCGAGTTACCACTGGCGCAACTTATACCTTTGAATGCACCAGCCCGGGTTCGAGGGGCCCCAACTCCTGTGCAACACCCCGTCGACTATCTTGACGTGCCACATGATCTATAGTC